>Ga0123353_10003087_pt1 | contig 20877 bp, 18 predicted proteins | sample TergutLab28metaG_3_FD_92763 | JGI IMG/M metagenome (GOLD analysis project Ga0123353, IMG submission 92763) | Labiotermes labralis P3 segment gut microbial communities from Petit-Saut dam, French Guiana - Lab288 P3 | ecosystem: Host-associated > Arthropoda: Insects > Digestive system > Gut ... | reverse complement strand
GCGCCGATCTGGCGAGGCGGGGACGCGAAGGCATGCTGGATCGCACGTCGAGCGGCCCCAACGCAGCGAGATCGGATGCGAAAGTCCGCGCAGTAGGCGGCGGATAAGGAGACATGCCCTAGGGTGCGACTCCTCATGCCTCACGCCATGTCGACGGCGCTGCCCTTGACCTTGATGTCCACGATCATCAGCGGCTGGGTGGCCGGGCCGCGCAGCACCGAGCCGTCGGCGGTCGAGAACTCGCTGCCGTGACAGCTGCAGGTCACCTTGTCGCCGGCCAGCTGCGTGATCGGGCAGCGCTGGTGGGTGCAGATGTTGGAGAAGGCCTTGAACGTCCCCTTCTTCGGCTGCGCCAGGATGACGCCCTTGTCCGCGATGATGAGACCGCCGCCGACCGGGACGTCCGACGTCTTCGCGAGCTCCGTGCCGGCCTTGGGCACGGTACCGGTCGAGCCGCCGCCGGGGCCTCCGCACGCAGCGAGCAACGGTACGCCGGCCCCGATGATCGCCGCGCCGCCGAGTGCCTGCCGCCTGCTCACGTTGGTCATGCGAGGAGCCTAGAGCCGCTCCCTGAGGGGATCCTCAGCATCTCATCAAGATCCGGCCTTGGGAGCACGCTTGGCCTTGGTCTGCTTGGCCTCGCGCCCCTCGAGGACGTGCGCGAGGAACTGGCCGGTGTGGCTCTCGGGCACCTTCATGACCTCCTCCGGGCTGCCCTCGGCGACGACCGTGCCGCCGCGTGAGCCTCCGTCGGGACCCATGTCGATGATCCAGTCGGCCGTCTTGATCACGTCGAGGTTGTGCTCGATCACCAGGACCGTGTTGCCCTTGTCGACCAGGCTGCTGAGCACCCCGAGCAGCTTGCGGATGTCCTCGAAGTGCAGGCCGGTCGTCGGCTCGTCGAGGACGTAGACCGTGCGGCCCGTCGAGCGCTTCTGCAGCTCGGAGGCGAGCTTGACCCGCTGCGCCTCGCCGCCGGACAGCGTCGTCGCGGGCTGGCCGAGCCGGACGTAGCCCAGGCCCACCTCGCAGAGCGTCTTCATGTGGCGCGCGATCGCGGGCACGGCGGCGAAGAAGTCCGCGGCCTCCTCGATCGGCATGTCCAGCACGTCGGCGATGGTCTTGCCCTTGTAGTGGACCTCCAGCGTCTCCCGGTTGTAGCGGGCGCCGTGGCAGACCTCGCACGGGACGTAGACGTCGGGCAGGAAGTTCATCTCGATCTTGATCGTGCCGTCGCCCGAGCACGCCTCGCAGCGGCCGCCCTTGACGTTGAACGAGAACCGGCCCTGGAGGTAGCCCCGCACCTTCGCCTCCGGGGTCTGCGCGAAGAGCTTGCGCACGTGGTCGAACACCCCGGTGTACGTCGCCGGGTTGGACCGCGGGGTGCGCCCGATCGGCGACTGGTCGACGTGGATCACCTTGTCGACGTGCTCGAGGCCGGTGATCTTCTGGTGGCGGCCCGGGATGGTGCGGGCGCCGTAGATCTGCTTGGCCAGCGAGGTGTAGAGGATGTCGTTGACCAGCGTGGACTTGCCGGAGCCGGACACCCCCGTGACGGCGACGAACATCCCGAGCGGGAAGGCGACGTCGACGTTGCGCAGGTTGTGCTCGCGCGCCCCGTGGACCTTCAGCTCGCGGCCGATGGTCCGCGGGCGTCGTACGGCGGGCACGGCGATCTCGCGACGGCCCGAGAGGTACTCGCCCGTCATCGAGTCGGGGTGCTTCAGCAGCCCCTCGACCGTGCCGGAGTGGATGACCTGGCCGCCGTGCTCGCCCGCGCCCGGGCCGATGTCGACGACCCAGTCGGCCACCTTGATGGTGTCCTCGTCGTGCTCGACGACGATCAGGGTGTTGCCGAGGTCCTTGAGCCGGACCAGCGTCTCGATGAGCTTCTGGTTGTCCTTCTGGTGCAGGCCGATCGACGGCTCGTCCAGGACGTAGAGGACACCGACCAGGCCCGCACCGATCTGGGTCGCGAGCCGGATGCGCTGCGCCTCGCCGCCGGACAGGCTGCCCGACGGGCGGTCGAGCGAGAGGTAGTCGAGGCCCACGTCGAGCAGGAAGTTGAGCCGCTCCTGGATCTCCTTGAGCACCCGCTCGCCGATCTGTCGCTCGCGCGCGCTCAGGTCGAGGTTGCGGAGGTAGTCGGCCGCCTCGTTGATCGGCAGCGCGCAGACCTCGGCGATGTTCTTGCCGCCGGTGCCGCTGTCGGAGTCGGTCGCGCCGAGGGTCACGGCCATCGAGACCGGCTTGAGCCGGCTGCCGTTGCAGACCGGGCAGGGCACCTCGCGCATGAAGCCCTCCATGCGCTCGCGGCTGACGTCGCTCTCGGCCTCGCGGTGACGACGCTGGACGTACTTGCGGACGCCCTCGAACTCGGCGTAGTAGGAGCGCTGGCGGCCGTAGCGGTTGCGGGTGACGACGTGGACCTTGGTCGGGTGACCGTCGAGGATCGCGCGCTGGACCTTGGGCGACAGGTCCCGCCAGGGCGTGTCCACGTCGAAGCCGATCTCCTCGCCGAGCGCGATGAGCAGCTTGCCGAAGTAGTCGGCGATGTGGGCGTGGCTCCACGGCTGCAGGGCGCCCTCGGCGAGGGTGGCCGTCGGGTCGGGGACGACCAGCTCCGGGTCGACCTCCATGCGGGTGCCGAGACCCGTGCAGGACGGGCAGGCCCCGAACGGGCTGTTGAAGGAGAACGAGCGCGGCTCGAGGTCGTCGGTGTCGATGGTGTGCTCGTTGGGGCACGCCATCTTCTCGCTGAACCGCATCTCCTCGCTCGCCCCACCGTCGGGCCCAGGGACGAAGTCGAAGAGCACCAGCCCGCTCGCCAGCCCGAGCGCCGTCTCGACCGAGTCGGTGAGCCGTCGCTTGGACGACTCCTTCACCGCCAGGCGGTCGACGACGACCTCGATGGTGTGCTTGAGCTTCTTGTCCAGCGTCGGCGGGCTGTCCAGGTTGTGCGTCTCACCGTCGACACGGGCCCGCGAGAAGCCCTGCGTCTGCAGCTGGCGGAAGAGGTCGACGTACTCGCCCTTGCGACCGCGGACCACCGGCGCGAGCACCTGGAAGCGCCTGCCCTCCTCGAGCGCGAGGATCCGGTCGACGATCTGCTGGGGGGTCTGCCGCTCGATAGGGGCGCCGCAGGTCGGGCAGTGCGGGCGTCCGGCGCGCGCGTAGAGGAGGCGGAGGTAGTCGTAGACCTCGGTGATCGTGCCGACCGTCGAGCGCGGGTTCTTGCTGGTCGACTTCTGGTCGATGGAGACCGCCGGGCTCAGGCCCTCGATGAAGTCCACGTCGGGCTTGTCCATCTGACCCAGGAACTGCCGGGCGTACGCCGACAGCGACTCGACGTAGCGCCGCTGGCCCTCGGCGAAGATCGTGTCGAAGGCCAGGCTCGACTTGCCGGAGCCGGACAGGCCGGTGAAGACGACGAGGGAGTCACGGGGAAGGTCGATCGAGACGTCCTTGAGGTTGTGCTCGCGCGCACCCCGGATGATCAGCTGGTCAGCCACCCGGACAGCCTACGGAGCGGCGCCGACATTCCCATCCGCACCGGTGGGGCAGGCCCGGCGCGAGAGGGTGATGATGGTCTCGTGAACCCCATCGAGGCCGTCCTGGAGGCCACCGACCGCTACCTGTCCGCCCTCGGGGCGGTGGCCGACGAGCAGCTGCGCGAGCCGAGCCTCCTGCCCGGATGGACCCGCGGACACGTGGTCGCGCACGTCGCGCTCAACGCCCACGGCCTCGCCCGTGCCCTCCGGGGCGCGCGCACCGGTGAACCGCTGGCGGTCTACGACTCGCAGGAGGCACGCGACGCCGATGTCGGGGCGCGAGCCGGCGACAGCGCCGAGGACCTGCGGGCGCTCAGCCAGATGGCGGCGCTCCGGCTGGCCGGCGAGCTGCGTCTGATGAAGGCGGGCGTGACCATCGAGCGCACTCCCGGCGGGCGGATCATCGACGCACCCTCCGTGGTGGGCATGCGGTGGCGCGAGGTCGAGATCCACCGCGCCGACCTGGGGCTCGACTATGCACCGACGGACTGGCCGGCACCCTTCGCGGCGTACCTCCTCGAGGAGACGGCCGAGGACCGGGACGAGGAGCTCCGACTCACCCTGCACGCCCTCGACATCGAGCGCACCGTGCTGGTCGGTGGTGGCGGCCACGCCGTCTCCGGCACGGCCGGCGACCTCGCCTGGTGGCTGGTCGGCCGCGGCGTCGGGGAGGGTCTGACCTCGACCCGGCCGCTCCCTACGCTGGGGGCATGGCGATGACCTACACGGGGGACGTGGAGCCGGGCGGCCCGGAGGACGTGCGTGACCTCGCGCACCTCACCATCACCAAGGTCGCGGTCGACCCGAAGATGTCGAACAACGCCTACCTGCTGCGCTGCAAGCGCACGGGCGAGCAGGCGCTGATCGACGCCGCCGACTCCCCCGAGACCCTCCTCGCCCTCGTCGGCGACGGCGGCCTCTCGACCGTCGTCACGACCCACCAGCACTGGGACCACCACCGCGCCCTCGCGGCCGTGGTCGAGGCGACCGGCGCCCGCGTCGTCGCCGGCGAGCCCGACGCCGACGCCATCACCGAGCAGACCGGTGTCGTGGTCGACCGCCGCGTCCACGACGGCGACCACGTCCTGGTCGGCGACTGCCGTCTCGAGATCGTGCGCATCACCGGCCACACGCCCGGCTCGGTCGTCGTCGCGTACGACGACCGCGACTCCGGCGGCACCTGGCACCTCTGGACCGGCGACTCCCTGTTCCCCGGCGGCGTCGGCAACACCTTCGGGGACGACGGCGCCTTCGCGATCCTCATCGACGACGTCGAGCACAAGATCTTCGGGGCCTTCCCCGACGACACCTGGTTCTACCCGGGCCACGGCGGCGACTCGACCCTCGGCGCCGAGCGCCCCTCCCTGCCGGAGTGGCGCGAGCGCGGGTGGTGACCCGACCGCCTCATTGACCGTAGGAGTACCCGAGGTCGGCGAAGAGCAACACGCCCATCCGCCTGCCGATGCCGCCGGTCTTGCTCTCGTCGGGCAGGTCGCCGGGGGTGAGCAGGCGCAGCCACGGTCGTGTGCCCCGCGCATGGGGTTGGGTCAGGGATTCCCACACCATCCTGGGCGGAGCCGGCAGCTTGCGGACCCGGCGGCCGTACTCGATCGTCCGCCGACCTTCCTTACTGGTAAGGAAGGTCGGCGGATGGCGGAGCGCTGCCACAGCAGGGAAACCGTCCCGGAGCAGCCCGGCCCGTCGTAGCGTCCGCGTCGTCGCGGTGCTCGTGGTCGGACCCACCGACCCGACGCGTCACTCCTCCTCGGGCAGCGCCACGTTGGCCGCGACCTCGCCGACGACGGGCTCGTCCGCGTGGTAGTACTTGCCGCCCGCGACCCAGGACGCCAGGGCGGCGAGCATGCACATGACGGCGGCCGAGGCGAACACGACGACCAGGCCGTGGTGGAACGGGTCGGACATGAGCTGCGGGAAGAAGCTCTTGCCGGTCAGGGTCTCGATGTCGGGGTTGCCGAGGTGCAGACCGGCGGCCTGGAGCTGGTCGAGCACCGTCTGGATCGGGTTGTAGCCGAGGAACGAGGCGAACAGCGAGCCGACCGGCGGGAACGCGCCGGCGGCCTTGGCCGCCTCCGCGGAGACGCCGTGGGCGGCCAGGCCGTTGGTCATCGTGGTCGGCAGCTTGGCAGCGAGACCCGCGATCATCAGCGAGAAGAACACGCCGATGGACAGCGAGGAGCCGGCGTTGAAGAACGTGCCGCGCATGCCGGAGGCGGCGCCGCGCTGACGGGCGGGGACGGAGTTCATGATGGCCGAGACGTTCGGGGCGGCGAACAGCCCTGAGGCCAGGCCGTTGACCAGCAGGATCGCCGCGAACACCCAGTAGTCGAAGTTCGCCGGGATCAGCAGGAAGCCGACGAAGGTCAGCGCGACCAGGACCATGCCGCCGGTGGCGAAGAGGCGGGCCCCGAACTTGTCGGACAGCACGCCGGACAGCGGCCCGGCGATCAGGAAGCCGACCGTCAGGGGGAGCATGTAGATGCCGGCCCACAGCGGCGTCGACTCGTAGGAGTAGCCGTGCAGCGGCAGCCAGATGCCCTGCAGCCAGATGATCAGCATGAACTGCATTCCGCCTCGGGCCACCGACGAGAGCAGGCCGGCCAGGTTGCCGGCCCAGAACGGCCGGACCTTGAACAGGCTCATCGCGAACATCGGGTCGGCGACCTGCGTCTCGATCCAGCAGAACAGCACGAGCACGGCCACACCGCCGATCAGCGCACCGAGCACCCACGGGTTGGTCCAGCCCATGGTGTGTCCGCCGTACGGCTGGATGCCGTAGGTGATGGCGACCAGGATCGCGGTGAGCCCGATGCCGAAGGTCAGGTTGCCGGGGATGTCGAGGCTGCCCCGGTGGCGCTGACCGGTCTCGTGCAGGGAGAGGTAGGACCAGATGGTGCCGACGATGCCGATCGGGACGGACACCCAGAAGACCAGGCGCCAGTCGACCTCGGACAGCACGCCTCCGATGACCAGGCCCAGGAACGAGCCCGCCACCGCGGCGACGTTGTTGATGCCGAGCGCCATGCCGCGCTTCTCGGCCGGGAACGCGTCGGTGAGGATCGCGGTCGAGTTGGCGAAGAGCATCGAGCCGCCGATGCCCTGGACGATGCGGCCGACGATCAGCCACATCGCGCCGTGGGCGCCATGGAACGGGTCCAGCGAGAGCAGGATCGAGGCGATCGTGAAGACGACGAAGCCGAGGTTGTAGATCTTCACCCGGCCGTACATGTCACCGAGGCGGCCCAGCATCACCACCAGCACGGCGGAGACCACCAGGAAGCCCATGATCATCCAGAGCAGGTAGCTCACGTTGCCCCGGCCCAGCGGGTCGAGGTGGATGCCCTTGAAGATCGCCGGCAGCGAGATCAGCACGATCGAGGAGTTGATCGTGCTGATCAGGATGCCGAGGGTCGTGTTCGAGAGTGCGACCCACTTGTACCGGGGGCTCTCGACGTCAGTCCGCTTGCTCATGAGCGACCAATTTAGTTGACTTAGCGAACCAAATCTAATTCGCGGCGCCGCATCTCCACAGATGTGACCAGCACTACAGTCGCGGCATGACCTTCACCGATCGGCAGCGCTCGGCGCTCAGGCTCATCGTCGACACGTTCGCCCCCGGCGACGGAGGCCGGGTTCCGTCCGCCAGTGCCGCGGGCACCGACGACCTCACCGCCGAGCTGGCGCTTCGCAACCCGCGCGCAGGCGAGGTCAAGCAGCTCAAGATGCTGCTCGACCTCTGGGACACCCGAGCGCTCGGTATGGCGCTCACCGGGCGGCCGCGCCGGTTCTCCTCGCTCTCCCAGGCCGAGCGCGAGCGAGTGCTCCTCTCGCTCGTCGACTCCCGCCTCGAGGCCAAGCGCGGGCTCTTCACCGCGCTCAAGGGCGCGGCGCTGATGCCGTACTACATCGACGGCGGGCCGGCGGTCTGGGAGCCGATGGGCTACCCCGGGCCCCTCGGCGTACGGTCCGATCCCCCGGCGCCCACGATCGCCCCGATCACGATCACCGACCACACCTCCTTCGACTGCGACGTCGTCGTCGTCGGCTCCGGCGCCGGTGGCGGTACGACGGCGGGCGTCCTCGCCGCCGCGGGACTCGACGTCGTGGTGCTCGAGGCCGGCCGGATGCACGACGAGCGCGACTTCGACGGCGGCGAGCGGCACGGCTTCACCGAGCTGTACGCCGCGGCTCCCCAGGCCACGCTCGAGGGCCAGATCAGCCTCGTGGCCGGTCGCGGGCTCGGCGGCGGCACGGTCGTCAACTACTCCACCTCCTTCCGCACCCCGGACGACGTGCGCGAGGAGTGGGCGTCGTACGGCGCCGAGCAGTTCGCCGGCGACGAGTACGCCGCCTCGATGGACGCCGTCTGCCAGCGGCTCGGCGTCAACACCGACCACGACCGCGCGGCGACCCGCGACGCCATCATGGAGCGCGGCGCGCAGGCGCTCGGCTGGCACTCCGCGGCGATGCCGCGCAACGTGAAGGGCTGCGACCAGGGCATCGAGTGCGGTCGCTGCGGGATGGGCTGCCGCCTCGGCGCCAAGCAGTCGACGGCCAAGACCTGGCTGGCCGACGCGCACGCCGCCGGGGCGCGCATCGTCACCGGCGTCGACGTCCGCACGGTCACCCAGCACGCCGGTCGCGCCACCGGCGTGGTCGGCCGCACCGCCGACGGCCACACCGTCACGGTGCGCGCCCGCGCGGTCGTCGCGTCCGCGGGCGCGATCCAGACGCCCGCGCTTCTGCAGCGCAGCGGGCTCACGAACGAGAACATCGGCGCGCACCTCCGGCTCCACCCCGCCACCGGCGTGTGGGGCGTGTTCGACGAGCGCGTCGACCCGTGGACCGGCTCGATGCAGAGCCGCTACGTCGACGACCTCAAGGACCTCGACGGCAACGGCTACGGCGTCCTCTTCGAGACCGCGCCGCTGACGCCGGCCTTCGACACGGGCTTCATCAACTGGCGCGGCGGCGACGAGTTCCGCCGGCGGATGGACGAGCTCGGCCACCTGCTGCCGATCGCGGTCATCCTGCGCGACCGCGACCCGGGCGGCACCGTCCGGATCGGCCGCGAGGGCGAGCCGGTCGTGCGCTACCGCGTCTCCCCGGCCGACACCGAGCACCTGATGCAGGGCTTCGTCGGGGCGGGGCGGATCGCCGAGGCAGCGGGCGCGCACACCGTCTACTCGCCGCACCTCCGCACCGTCTCCTACCGACCCGGCAAGCAGGGCTCGATCGAGACCTTCGAGGCCGACTGCAGGCGCGAGGGCGCCGTACCCGGCCGCGTGGCCCTCGCCGCGCTGCACATCATGGGCTCGGCCAGGATGGGCGGCTCGCCGGAGGTCTCGGCGGTCGACCCCGACGGCCAGACGTGGGAGCTTCCAGGCCTGTACGTCGCCGACGGCTCCTGCTTCCCGACCGCCTCGGGCGTCAACCCGATGATCTCCATCGAGTCGATCGCGCACATGACGGCGACGCGTCTGGCGGCGTCCCTCACCTGACCCGGGGCGGGAGCCGCGATCAGCTGTAGGTGACCTTGACCGTGCTGGTCACCGGGTGCGACTGGCAGCCCAGCCGGATGCCGTCGGCGAGGTCCTCGTCGTCCAGGACGTCGTTCTTCTCCATGGCGACCTCGCCCTCGAGCAGGCGTACGGCGCACGCCGAGCACTCCCCCTCGCGGCAGGAGTACGGCGCCTTGACGCCCTTGCTCTCCAGGAACTCCAGCAGCTTGGTGCGCGGGTCCCAGTCGTCGTACACCAGCTCCTCGCCGTCCAGCTCGACCTCGACCTTCACCGGCCCGACGGGCAGGTCCTTGAAGACGTCGTCGGCCGCGCTGTCGTCGTCGCTGTCGGCGGCGGCCATCTCCTCCTGGGCCTGGATGACCGAAGAGTCGGTGGTCGAGCCTGTCGAGACCCCGAACGGGTTCCCACCCAGCGACACGAACTTCTCCTGGTGGCGCTGGCTGCGCGGCAGCCCCGCCTCCTTCGCGACGTCGATGACCGCCTTCATGAACGGCGCGGGGCCGCAGGCGAAGACGTCGTACGACAGATAGGGCCGCATGAACGCCGCGATCTGCTCCTGCGACGGGATGCCCTGGACCGACTCCAGCCAGTGCGTGATCTGCAGCCGCTCGGGGTACGCCGCGGCAAGCTCGCGCATCTCCCGCGCGAAGATCACCGACCACTCGTCCCGGTTGGCGTAGAGCACCACGATCCGGCCGCTGCCCTCGGCGAGGGCGGTGCGGATGATCGACATGACCGGCGTGACGCCCGACCCGCCCGCGAAGAGCAGCAGGTCGGCGTCGAGCGAGGCCGGCGTGAAGATGCCCGACGGCGGCAGCACCCGCATGGTGTCGCCGATCTTGAGGTTGTCGTAGATCCAGTTCGAGGCATAGCCGTCGGCCGTGCGCTTGACGGTGACCGTCAGCGGGCCGTCGTCGTGCGGGCTGCTGGACAGCGAGTAGCAGCGCGCCGCGACGCCGGTCCGGTCGCTGGGCACGGCCAGGGTCAGGAACTGCCCCGGCTTGTACTCGAACTTCTCCGCCGCGCCGGCGGGCACGGCGAAGCTGATCGACTTCGCGTCGGCGGTCTCCTCGACCACGTCCACGACGTCGAGCACGAAGGACTCGATGTCCACGGAGTTCCTCTCAGTAGCCGTCGACCGCACCGACGGAGACGTCTCCGTCCCGTACGGCGGCGTCGACGCTCGCCATCATGTTCGGGCACGAGCGGTGCACGTCCCGTCGCCCGGGCGTCTGGTCCCGGGCTGCGAACACTTTACACAATGCCACTGATTGTAAAGTCCACTGGATCGAGGTGTGCTGCTCGCTGTTCTTGCGCACACCGACCCGAGCCGCGCACGCATCGCACGCGACGTCGACCAGCCCGTCCCGCAGGTAGCGGCGCTGCTCCTCGAGGGTTGCCGGATCGCGCGGCTCGAACGAGGCCATCAGACCTCTGCCGGCGCGGCCGGGTCCTCCGCCGCGCGCTTGGCGAGGTTCTCCGCGACCTCGGCGTGCCAGTACTCGTTGGCCCTCGTGGTGTCGACCTCGAACTCGAAGCGGTCGGTCATCTCCGGCCTGACGTCGGCCACGTCGACGTAGAACTGCTCGTACCAGCGACGCAGCTGGTAGACCGGCCCGTCCTCCTCGCAGAGCAGCGGGTTCTGCACCGCCACCTTGTTCTCCCAGATGGCGACGTCCTGCAGGAAGCCGTCGCCGAAGGACTTCGTGTACGCGTCGGCGATGTAGTCGACGGTCTTGTCGTCGATGCCCTCGGGCTTCTTGACGCTGATGGCGTACTGCAGCGTGAAGCTGTCGGGGCCGGTCGGGATGTGGCAGTTGATGAGGATGACCTCGGTGACGAAGCCCTTGTAGTCGACCTCGAGCCAGTTGATCATGTACGCCGGTCCGTAGTACGTCGCCTCGGAGCGCAGCGTCGAGTCCTCGCCGCTGTAGCCGCCCTCGGACTTGTCCGGACGGCCCTTCGACTCCATGAACTGGGTCGCCGTGTGGCCCTCGAAGATGTTGCGGAAGCTCGTCGGGAAGGCGAAGTGCACGTAGTAGAAATGCGCCATGTCGGCGACGTTGTCGATCAGCTCGCGGCAGTGGGAGCCGTTGATCTCCTTCACGTGCCACGACCATGGTGTGTACTCGTCGGTCAGCACGCCGGGCAGCTCAGGCGGCAGGATGTCGCGGTCCGCGGCCGAGCCCTCCGGGTCGTTCCAGATCATCAGCTGCCCGTTGACCACGGCGGTCTCGTAGCGCTTCGTGCGCGCGCGCATCGGCACCCGGCGGGCGTACGGGATCTGCTTGCAGCGGCCGTCGCCGCCCCACTGCCAGTCGTGGAACGGGCACGCGACCTCGTCGCCCTTGACCTCGCCCTGGGTCAGGTCGCCGCCCATGTGACGACAGAAACCGTCGAGGACGTTGAGCTCGCCCGAGCTGTCGGCCCAGACGACCAGCTTGGTGCCGAAGCCGTGGATCGCGTGCGGCTTGCCGTCGGAGAAGTCGGCGGCGAGACCAAGGCAGTGCCACCCCCGGGCGTAGCGCAGCGGCGTGGATCCGTGGTCCAGCATGCGGGTGTCGCTCATGTAGAACACGTTACAGTTTTGCGGCTACAGTGACAAACGTGCACATCAACCTGGACGCGCAGCAGATCGCCCTGCGCGAAGAGCTCCGTGGCTACTTCGCCGACCTCGTCACGCCGGAGATCCGGGCGGGTCTCGCCTCGGCGACCGGCGAGTTCGGCGAGGCCGGCGTCTACAAGGACGTCATCCGCCAGATCGGCAAGGACGGCTGGCTGGGCATCGGCTGGCCCGAGGAGTACGGCGGACAGGCCCGCTCCATGGTCGAGCAGCTGATCTTCACCGACGTGGCGGCCGTCGCCGGCGTACCGATCCCCTACCTGACGCTCAACACGGTGGGGCCGACGATCATGCGCTTCGGCACCGAGGAGCAGAGGGAGTTCTTCCTGCCGAAGATCCTCGCAGGCGAGCTGCACTTCTCGATCGGCTACTCCGAGCCCGGCTCCGGAACCGACCTCGCATCGCTGCAGACCAAGGCGACCCTCGACGAGTCGAGCAACGAGTGGGTCATCAACGGCCAGAAGATGTGGACCTCGCTCATCCAGTACGCCGACTGGATCTGGCTCGCCTGTCGCACCGAGCCCGACCGGCCCCGCCACAAGGGCCTGTCGATGATCCTGGTGCCGGCCGACGCGCCGGGCGTCTCCTACACGCCCGTCCACACCGTCGCGGGCGTCGGCACGAGCGCGACGTACTACTCCGACGTACGCGTGCCCGCCTCGAACCTCGTCTCCGAGCGTGGCGGCGGCTGGGCGCTGATGACCAACCAGCTCAACCACGAGCGCGTCGCGCTGACGTCGGCCGCGCCGCTCGTGCACTCGCTCACGCTGGTCGAGGACTGGGCGCGCGAGACCGGCGAGATCGAGCGGGAGTGGGTGCAGATCGCGCTCGGCCGTGCACACGCCCGCGTCGAGGCGCTCTCGCTGATCAACTGGAAGCTCGCGGCCGACGCCGACCACGGCGTCGCCCTCTCGCCCGCCGATGCCTCGGCCACCAAGATCTACGGGTCCGAGCTCGCGACCGAGGTCTACCGATCGCTGATGGAGATCGTCGGCCCCCATGCGGGGATCACCGCCTCGTCGCCCGGAGCGGTGCTCGCCGGCCGCCTCGAGCGGATGCACCGCTCGTCGCTGGTGATGACCTTCGGCGGCGGCACCAACGAGATCCAGCGCGACATCATCGGGTACGTCGGCCTCGGCCTGCCCGCCGCCAAGCGAGCCTGACCGGAGGACACGATGGACTTCCTCTTCACCCCAGAGCAGGACGAGGCCGCCGAGCTGGCGGCCTCGATCCTCGAGGACAAGACCACCAACGAGCGCCTCAAGCAGGTCGAGGCCGCCGGCGACCGGTTCGACCGCGAGCTGTGGGCGACGTTGGGCGACGCCTTCGACTGGGCCGAGCTCGACCTGATCACGCTCGCCCGGGTGCTCGTCGAGGTCGGGCGGTACGTCGCCCCCGTCCCGCTGGCGACCCACGCCGCCTGCCTGACCACGCTCGTGCCCGCCGGCATCGATCCCGGACCCGGCCTGTACGCCGCGGCGGTGGCCGAGGATCGCGCCCACCTCCCCGAGCGGCCGGCTGTCACCGCCACGGTCGACGGCTCCCTCACCGGCACGAAGACGCTGGTCCGGGCCGGGATGGCTGCAGACACCCTGCTGGTGACCGCCACCGGCCCCGAAGGGGCACGGGTGTTCCTGGTCGCGGCCGGCGCCGCCGGCGTACGACGCGAGGCGCAGCACACCAGCGACGGCGACGTGACCGCGATGATCACGTTCGACGGCGCGGCGGGCCGCGACGTCGGCGACGCCGCCGCGTTCGCCGACCTGCTGGTCGCGCTGAGCGCGGCTGAGCAGCTCGGCGTCACCGAGGGCGCGCTGCGGCTCACGTCGACGTACGCCAAGACGCGCGAGCAGTTCGGCCGGCCGATCGGCACCTTCCAGGCGGTCTCGCAGCGGCTGGCCGACGGCTTCATCGACACGCTCGCGCAGCGGCTCACCCTGTGGCAGGCGATCTGGCGGCTCTCCGAGGGCCTGCCCGCCTCTACCGAGATCGCGGTCGCGAAGCTGTGGGCGGCCGACGCCGGCCACCGGCTCGCCCACACGACCGCGCACGTCCACGGCGGCGTCGGCATCGACCTCGACGGCGAGGCGCACCGCTACTTCACCTCGCCCAAGCGGTTCGAGTTCCTCTTCGGCGGCGCCACCGAGCAGGCGCTGAAGATCGGCCGCACGCTCGCGAACGCGTGACCGTCCGGGACCTGCTGCTGGCGCGCGCCGAGGACGACGGCCCGGCGCTGCTGTGGCGCGAGGACGAGGAGGTCCGCTCGCTCTCGTGGCGTGAGTACGTCGTAGCCGCCGCGACCCTGGCGGCCGCCCTGGAGTCACGCCTCGATCCGGCGAAACCGCCGCACGTCGGCGTGCGCCTGCCCAACGGGCCGGCGTTCGCCCTGCACCTCGCCGCCGCGGGTCTCGGCGGTCACGTGCTGGTCGGGCTCAACACGACCCGCCGCGGGGCGGCGGTGGACGAGGACGTGGCGCGGGCGGACTGCCAGTACGTCGTCGACTCCCCCGACCTGGCGATGGACGCGGTGGTCTCGACAGGCTCGACCGACCTGGGCAGGTCGACCGACCCAGGATGGTCGAGCCTGTCGAGACCCACCACGACCGACGACTCGCTGTTCATGCTGATCTTCACCAGCGGGACGAGCGGGTCGCCCAAGGCCGTGCGGATCACGCAGCAGAAGGTCGCTGGGCCCGGGGTGATGCTCGCCGAGCGGTTCGGCCTCGGCCCGCAGGACGTCGCCTACGTCTCGATGCCGCTGTTCCACTCCAACGCCGTGATGGCCGGGTGGGCCGTGGCACTGGCGGCGGGGGCCGCGACGGCGGTGAGCGGGTTCTCGGCGTCCGGCTTCCTGCCCGACGTACGCCGGTTCGGGGCGACGTACGCCAACTACGTCGGCAAGCCGCTCGCCTACGTCCTCGCGACCGCCGAGCGGCCCGACGACGCGGACAACCCGCTGCGGACCGTGTTCGGCAACGAGGCCAACGAGGGCGACATCGCGGAGTTCGGTCGGCGCTTCGGCTGCACCGTGGTCGACTCCTACTCCTCCACCGAGAACGCGGTGATCGTGCAGCGACGACCCGGGATGCCGGCCGGCAGCCTGGGCTGGCCGCTCGAGGGCGTGAAGGTCCTGCGCGAGGACGGCACCGAGACGCCGGAAGCGGTTTTCGACGCCGACGGCCGCCTGGTCAACGCGGACGAGGCGATCGGCGAGCTCGTCAACACCACCGGCGCCGGCGCCTTCGCGGGCTACTACAACGACCCGGACGCCGAGTCGGAGCGGATGCGCGGCGGCACCTACTGGTCCGGCGACCTCGCCTACCGCGACGCCGACGGCTGGATCTACTTCGCCGGCCGGACCGGCGACTGGCTGCGCGTCGACGGCGAGAACCTCGCCGCCGCACCGATCGAGCGGATCCTGCTGCGTCACCCGGCGATCAGCGAGGCCGCGGTCTACGCGCTGCCCGACCGCGTCGGCGACAAGGTCGCCTGCGCCCTTGTGCTCCGGGGCGCGCTCTGCGCGGACGAGCTCTGGGCCTTCCTCGCCGAGCAGCCCGACCTCTCGCCGAAGGCCTGGCCCTCGATCGTCCACGTGCTCGACACGCTCCCGCGCACCGCCACCAACAAGGTGCTGAAGTGGCAGCTGCGCGAGCTGGACGCCGGGCTGGGCGAGACCTGGGCCCGGGGGTGATCCAGGAGATACCGACCTCACTCAGGCCCAAGGATCCTCGCGCCGCCAGACCGTCGGGAAGCTGACCCGGACACCGCCCTCCGCGGCCAGCCCGTCGACGATCCCCATCGCGCGGTCGAGGTCGTCGCCGGCGTACGGGAGCGCCCGGAGGGGCTGGTCGAGCGGGCGGAAGAAGTCGTCCCAGTGCGTCACGACGACCCGCTTCGCGCCGACCGCGGTGACGGTCTCGCGCCAGTAGTCGCGGACATAGCTCTCGGGTCGTACGCCGAGCTGGCCGATGCCGAGGTAGGCGACATCCGCCTGCCAGCCGTCGATCGCGCCCGGCACGAAGCCCGCGCTCCCCTGCACCAGCGCGGTCCGACCCGACGCGTGCGCGACGAGGAGCGACCAGGCCTCCCCGCACTTGTACTCGCGTGCGCGCACCGGCGGCACCACCGGCTCGCTGATCTCGCCCGGGAAGCGATCCGGTGGGCAGTGGTCGGACACCGCGAAGGTCAGGGTCCAGCTGCCGTGGGTCACCGTGGACCCACCGGCGACCTGCTGGATCCGCTCAGGCGGCAGCCCGCCACCGCGGCCGATGTGGGCGGTGGAGGACCCTCCGACCAGCGTCGCGCCGGTCCGCTGTGCGACGACGGCGGAGTCCAGAGCGTGGTCGTAGTGGCTGTGCACGGGCACGACCGCCTCGAGCGAGGTGGCTCCGGCACGAGCGAGCGCGGCATCGATCCGCTCGCCGATCGGGGCGATGCGGCCGAGCCCGACGCTCAGCAGCCCGGGGCGCGAGAAGAAGCCGTCGGTCATCAGCGCCGACGTGCCGTCGTCGAAGAGCAGCGTGGACACGCCCAGGAACGTGACACCGGGGCCGCCGCTCGCGGCCGGTACGTCGAAGCGCGGGGCGTACCGGGCGATGTCCGGCCGGCCGGGCCTGAGCCGCATCAGCCGGCGTACGGGATCTCGGTGCGCCAGCCGTCCTCCGGCTGGTCGATCGCGGCGCGCAGGGCCGCCGCGACGTTGTCGGGAGCGAACGGCCCCTCCTTGGCGAGCAGCCCGCGCACCGTCACCGAGACGGCGCGGATGCCGTCGTCCTTCAGTGCCGCGTCGATGCTCTGCACCAGGTTGCGGACACCGGCCTTCTGCACGCCGAGCGACGCGGCGCCGTACCAGGGCTTGTCGGCGGCCATGCTGCCCGTGACCGTGATCCGTCCACCGGCGGCCATGAACGGCCGTGCCGCCTGCACGAAGGTCAGCAGCGCGCCGACGCCGAGCCGGACGTCCGCCAGCAGCTCCTCGACCGACAGCGTCAGCGGGTCCTTCTCGGTGTACGCCGACGGGTTGAAGTGCGCGACGTCGACGCTGCCGAGCGCCTCGGCCAGCCCGGTCACCGCGGTGCGCGTCGCCGCGTCGTCGGTCAGGTCGGCGACCGCGGTCTCCACGGAGCCACCGGCCGCCTCGACGTCGGAGGCGAGCTGCGCGAGCACACCCTGGTCGACGCCGAGGAGGCCCAGACGGGCACCTTCGGCGGCGTACGCCCTCGCCAGCGACCCGCTGACTCCGGGACCTGCTCCTGCGATCAGCACCGTGCGCGTCATAGGTCCAACCTAGTGACCCGGATTGGAAATCCGGGTCACTAGACGCCGCAGCGGGTGTCAGCTCGCGTCCGGTGCCACCAGCGTGGGCAGCTCCTGGTCGAAGGCCTGGCCGAACTGGACCCCGGTCATCACGCTGCTCTGCGGACGGACCGCGTTGGCCACGCCGGCAGCCCACTCGACGCTCGCCTCGCGCTGGTCCGGCGTGCCGTGGTGGGTGGTGCTGGCGAAGTTGCAGTCGCCGAGGTCGTACATCGTGCGGGCGACCGACTCGACGCGCTGGTCGTTGATCGCCGCGCCCTGCGCGCTCGTCAGGTAGTAGGAGCCCTCGGCGTCGGCCATCAGCTCGAGTCGACGGCTGACCTCCGCGGGGTCGGTGAGGGTGGTGGCACGCAGCCCGTCCTTGTTCTGCACGATGTGGCCGTACTCGTGGGCGGTCGCGATGCGCACACCCATGCCGAGGCCCAGGGCGTCGAAGGCGTCCGGCACGCCGTCGCCGACGATGATCTTGTCGGGCTGCCCGATCGAGGAGCCGTTCATCGCGAACAGGTTGAAGGAGAAGTACGGGTTGTCGGTGCCGCCGGGCATCTGGGCGGCCCAGTCCATGAAGGTGGGCGCGACCTGGTCCGCGGTCGCCTGGTCGACGCCGTACAGCAGCTCGACGACCTGCGCGACCTTCGACTCGTCGTCGAGGATCGAGCCCTTCATGCTGACCAGCTGGACCTTGCTGCCGTCGACGTCCCAGAACTTCTGCAGGGACTTGAACTCCTGGTGGATCGGCGTCGTGTCCTCGCCGTTCGGGCCCAGCGACTGCGGCGTCGAGTCGTTCCCGTAGTAGGTCGCGTAGTACTGCGCGAAGTCGAAGACGTGGTACGTCGACAGGTCGCTCATCAGCTGCGCCGGACCGGCCTGCTGGCCGAGCCAGTCGTAGAGCTCGGTCGACCCGCAGGAGTACTGCGACCCGTCGATCGCGGACTGCTCGGAGGCGGTCCAGTCGGTGTCGCCGAGTGCGCCGGCGGCCTGGGCCTGGGGCGTGAGCGTGCCGTCGCCCAGCAGCGACTGCACCTGTGCCAGCTGGTCGGCGAGCGACCCGGTGGTGCTGCCGTCCGCGTGTGCGGACCCAGCGGTGGCGGTGATGCCGGCGGCGCCGAGAGCGGCGGCGCAGGCGAGAACGGCAAGACGGCGTAGAGCCATGATTCCCCCCGAGAGAACGGGCACGGAGGCCCGAGACATGTGAGCGCCCGGCGATCCGAGCCTGCTCAATCTAGGCTCCCGGCCAGGCCGTGGCAAGCATCACAGCAGCTTCGCCCATTCCCGTGTCCGGGCGCGGGAAGCGCCGTAGCCTCGAAGGCATGACCCGTGCTCTCCACCTGGCCGCCGCGCTCATCGCCGGTGCCGCCGTCACGCTCGGCTCGTTCGCAGCAGCCTCCCACGCGGCCGGAGCCGCGGAGCCGCGGGCGACGGGCAGCCCGAACCCACCGGCCGCGGGCAACGCCGGCAACCCGCTCGCCAACCGCAACTGGGGGGTCTACACGGGCCAGGGCGAGTCGCCGTGGCAGGAGTACCAGGGACAGCTCAAGGGCGTGACTCCGCCGACCGCGGCGCAGAAGGCCCAGCTCGCCAAGATCGCCCTCACCCCGAAGACGCGGTGGTTCGACGACACACTGAGCGACTCGCTGCTGAAGAAGAAGGTCACGAACACGATCGACAGCGTCACCGAGAAGGACCCGAACGCGCTGGTCCAGCTCGCGACGTTCGGCATGATCCACACCTGGGAGTACGGCAGGTGCCCGAGGACCGCGCCGTACAAGGCATGGGCGCGGGCGTTCGCGGCCGGTGTCCGCGCGGGACACGCCCACACCGCGGTGGTCGTGCAGATCGACGGTCCGCTCGCCGCGAAGTGCGCCGCCGACCGCTCGATGGTGCACTACACGGTGCAGCAGCTGCACGCCGTGCCCGACACCTCCATCTACATCGAGATGGGCTCGGCCGACTGGCCGGCCGTCGTCGGGGCGAAGCGGCTGCCGAAGACTCAGGTCGCGCAGTCGGCCAAGCTGCTCCAGATGGACGGCGTCGGCATGGCCCGCGGCTTCGCGCTCGACACGTCGCACTTCGACTCGACCGGGGCCGAGATCACCTACGGCAGCAAGCTGGTCGCTCAGCTCGACCGGCTGGGCAACAAGGGCAAGCACTTCGTCATCGACACCAGCGACAACGGCGAGCCCTTCACCGGCAAGTGGTTCCACCAGCACCACGGCGCCAAGACCGCGCTCGATCAGGCCAAGCCGTGCGCGACCAGGTCGAGCACGCACTGCCTGGCGCTGGGGATCCCGCCGACCGACGACGTGGCGAACGCCAAGTGGGGCCTCTCGTCCTCGCTCCGCAACATCGCCGCCAAGGAGGTCGACGGCTACCTGTGGATCGAGCGCCCGTGGCAGCTGCCGAAGACCGTCGCGAAGGGCATCTCCAAGACGCCGGGGTTCAAGCTCAGCAGCGCGCTGCGCGAGATCAACGCGTCGAAGTGGAACCCGCTCACCGAGGGCGGCACGTACGTCGTCGGCAACCCCAAGTAGGCCGCGAACGGGCCTCAGGCGCCAGCGATCCCACCCAGCTTCTCGACCGTCGCCTCGAAGTCCGCGACCAGCTCGGCGACCACGTCGGCCACGGGCCGGACCTCGTTCATCCGGCCGACGATCTGGCCGACCGGCATCGAGATCACGTCGGGGTCGTTCGAGGCGTTGATGCGGCTGTGCGCATCGGCGACGAGCAGGTTCTGCAGCGGCATCGGGAGCGGCTGCGGCGCGCCCTCCTCCGCCCACGCCTCGGTCCACCTCGTCTTCAGCAGGCGGGCCGGCTTGCCGGTGTAGATGCGGGTCCGCACGGTGTCCGACGACGTGGCCCGGGTGAACGCGGTCTCCCAGGCGTCGCCGTGGGCGCTGGTGAGGTTGCGGTACTCCTCGGTGCCGAGCCAGATCGAGCCGGTCCACACGCCCTGCGAGCCCAACGACAGCGACGCCGCGATCTGACGGCCGGAGCCGATCCCGCCGGCTCCGAGGACCGGCACGTCCGGCCCGACCGCGTCGACGATGTCGGGCGTCAGCACCATCGACGCGATCTCACCGGTGTGACCGCCGGCCTCGTAGCCCTGGGCGATGATGATGTCGACGCCGTTCTTGACGTGCGACAGTGCGTGCTTGGGCGCGCCCGCCAGCGCCGCGACCTTCAGGCCGGCCTCGTGGCAGTGCTCGATGACGTCCACCGGGGGTGAGCCGAGCGCGTTCGCGATGAGCACGGGCCGGTGCTGGAGCGCGACGTCGACGTGCGAGCGCGCCACCGAGTGCAGCCACCCGAGCACGCCTGCGCGCCCCTCGCCCTCCGGGAGCGGAGGTACGCCGAGCTTGCGCAACGTGTCGTCGACGAACCTCTTGTGGCCCTCGGGGATCATCGCCGAGACGTCCATCCCCTTGACCTCGTCGGGCACCTTCATCGGCATGACCACGTCGACGCCGTACGGCTTGCCGTCGGTGTTCTCGTCCATCCACGTCAGGACCTCGTCGAGCTCCTCGGCGTCGTTGAAGCGGACGCATCCGAGCACGCCCAGGCCACCGGCGCGGGAGACCGCCGCCGCGACGTGCTCGGAGGGCGTGAAGGCGAAGATCGGGTGGTCGATGCCGAAGACATCGCACAGCGCGGTGCGCATCAGGTGCTCCTGTGTTCTTGGGGGTTCGAGCGGTGCCAGGTGATCGAGCTTGTCGAGATCCCTTCGGACCTAGGGCATGTCTCCTTATCCGCCGCCTACTGCGCGGACTTTCGCATCCGATCTCGCTGCGTTGGGGCCGCTCGACGTGCGATCCAGCATGCCTTCGCGTCCCCGCCTCGCCAGATCGGC
>Ga0123353_10003085_pt1 | contig 20880 bp, 17 predicted proteins | sample TergutLab28metaG_3_FD_92763 | JGI IMG/M metagenome (GOLD analysis project Ga0123353, IMG submission 92763) | Labiotermes labralis P3 segment gut microbial communities from Petit-Saut dam, French Guiana - Lab288 P3 | ecosystem: Host-associated > Arthropoda: Insects > Digestive system > Gut ... | reverse complement strand
TTTCAAGTTGCTAAGCCAACTTACCATTTCCGGTGGTTAAGCTGTGGGGCCCCACCTGTTCCCATCCCGAACACAGAAGTTAAGCCCACAAACACCGACAATACTTGGCTGGAGACGGCCCGGAAAGATAGGCAGCCGCCGGATACCCTTTGCACCGACCTCACGGCCGGTGCCTTTTTTATGCACTTCAGTGTGTGGCGCGGATACGCGCCACAAAAAACTACTCGCTATGCGGATGGCGACAAAAGTTATACAAATTAAATCATCTTTCCGCTAAAATAGGCGCGTTCAAGCTACTGACACGCCTTCTTTGTCCAGTGCTTAATCGATGGGGAGGATTAGTCCTCCGATGGTCCCTAAAACGCGATTTTGAACAAAAAAACACCCCGTGAAAAAGCCTTGAAAATGGCTATTTTACTGGGGTTTTTGCTTTTTAGGGCTATTGGTGGTCTGTACTGGACTCGAACCAGTGACCCCATCGATGTGAACGATGTGCTCTACCAACTGAGCCAACAGACCGGGGACAGAGTGTATATTACAACAGATTGCGATTCTTTGCAAGCCCCAAATTTCCTTGCACTTTGTTCGTTTTTATGCTACATTTTGATCAGACAATGCAGGAATGTAAAGGAGGGTGGCTTTGAAAAAGTTTTTTATATGTACCCTTATACTTTTACTCACCGCGTTAGCCGCCTGTCACTGCGCGCTGCCAACGGCGGAGCAGGACACGCCCGTTGCACCGGCGCACGCGCCAATATCCTTGCGGACACCCGGCCCGACTGCGGAACCGGAGGGTTTGCTCCGGGCCTACGAATCGGAGACGCTGCAAGTATATATATATGAAACGACCTATAACGGGGCGCGGATCTTCGCGGCGCAGGTTTGGATTCGGGATCCGGGCAGGCAAATCCGAAAAGCGAGCGCGCTATGGGGGGAAGCCCTGCTGGCCGCCACCCAAATGTCGGCGGAAGGCGCGGTGTTTTTGGTCAACGGGAGCGGATATATGTCGCCGGATTATCCCAACAACGATGAGACTTACGGCGACATAGAGGAAAATCACTATACGAGCTTAGGCAGCTTCGTCATCACGGACGGGGAGATATTCCGGGACTTGGGCAGCGGCTTCACGGGGATTTCCGCGTCCGCGGGCGGGTTGTTGGCCTATGAAAACGCGGACAGCGCGGAGGTTGCGGGCGACAATACCTGGGCCTTCCTGCGCAATTGTCTCATCGTCAAAGACGGCACAGTGCGCGTGCCGGAACCGCAGGAACCGGCTTACGACCATGAGAAACGGGTGCAAGACGCGAGCAGGCCGAGAACCGTGGTATGCCGGATCGATGCGAACAATTATGTGTTTATCATAGTGATGGCGCAGGAGGAATGCACGGGATTGACCCTGCATGAGACGGCGGCGTTTTGCGTGTCATATGTGCCGGATATAGATTGGGCCTTCAATCTCGATGGGGGCGGCTCTACGTGTATGATCTTACAGGGAAGCATCCTCGCGGGAACCCCAAGACCCATATTCGACATCCTATACCTCACGGATTGATACCTTCCGCACCTTCTCCGCGTGGATACAATCCAAGAACCGGTTGGCAATCGGCAGAAAGCCCGTGTCGTCGTCGCTGACGCAGTATTCGATGCGCGTATCTGCGCCCGCCGCAGGGCTTGCGCCCAAGCGCGCCGCGAGGTTTTGGGCGAGGGCTGAGCCTGTATCGATCAGCTTTGCATTCGGCAGCACTCCTGCGATGGTCTCGCGCAAAAAGGGATAGTGCGTGCAACCCAATATGACCGCATCCGCATCGGTTTCGCGCAGGGGGGCGAGGTAGCGCTCGGCGGCGAGATGCGCAATCGGGTCGTCCGCCGAGATCCCGCTTTCGATGATGGGTACAAAGAGCGGGCAGGCTATGCCCGTCACGCGCAGGCGGGGATTCTCCGCCGCAAGCATGCGAAGGTATGCGCCGTTGCCGATCGTGGCTTGGGTACCGAGTACGGCGATATGTCCGCTCTGCGTTTCCCGCGCGGCGGCGGCGCAGGCTTCCTCAATCACGCCCGCGATGGGCAGGCCGGGATGCGCCGTGCGAAGGGCATTGAGCGCAACCGCGCTGACCGTGCCGCAGGCGACGACAATCGCGTCCGCCCCGCCTGAGAGCAGAAAGCGCACGTCCTGCAACGCATAGCGCGTGATGGTGTCCGCACCGCGCGCGCCATAGGGGACGCGGGCCGTGTCCCCGAAATAGAGAATGTCTATCCCGGGATTGTATTTGCATATTTCGTTGAGGACGGTCAAGCCGCCGAGACCGCTGTCGAAGACGCCGAGTTTTTGAATGGATTGCAAAGAAGGGGTTGTCCTTTCGGGTTTTATGCATTATAACATAGAAATACGAAAGTAGAAAATGGATATTTTGCATATCATAAACAAGTGCGCTGTGGTATAATAGATATAGGGGTCAGCAGGCAGGCAGTAGGCAATAGTTTTGCACAAAGTAGAAATGCCTGCGGCATTTCTGATTTAGGCCTTATAGCTTGAAAACAAGGCTCTACTGCCTATTGCCCAACAAAGGAGGACTGACATGCTAGACAACCGCATCCGCAAAGTACTGCTGCGCACCCTGTATATACTCCTGCTCTGTGCGGCGGTGTATGTGGTGTTCAAGTATGCCATACCCATACTGATGCCCTTTCTTCTCGCGCTCTGCATCGGGCTGCTGGTGCGGCCCATCGCGCGCTTCTGCAAGCGCAGGCTGAAGATTCCGCAAAAACTTGCCGCCGTGCTGCTGGTCACCATCTTCCTCGCGGGCATCGCCGCGCTCTGCCTGTGGGTGGGTACCCAGGCCTTCGACTTTGCCTGGGATCTGGGGAACACGCACAAGGATAAGGTGATCGAGTTTATCCGGGATCTGGGGGGGAATATCAAGAAGGCTGTGGCCGAATGGAACCCGGATGCCGTTGCTTTTGTCGATCCGGTGATGGATTCCCTGCAAGACTCCGTAAGCTCTGTGCTGAGCGGAATTGTCAACGGCATATTGGGCATGGCGACGCGCCTGCCGATGGTGCTGCTGCAAATCCTCTTCTTCATCATCGCCTCCTATTTCTTCGCGTTGGATTTCGATGCGCTGCGCAATATGCTGGCCGCCGCGCTTACGGCCGAGCGTTATGAGAAACTGCAAGTATTCAAAACCGCCTTCAGCAAGACGATAGGCCGCTATGTTCGCTCTTATTCCTTCATCCTGTTGATGACCTTCGCGGAATTATTGGTGGGGTTCCTGATTATAGGCGTGGAGAATTTCGCGCTCCTCGCCATGGCCATCGCGCTGTTTGATATACTGCCCGTTGTGGGCAGCGGCACCATACTGCTGCCTTGGGCCGCCATCGCGCTGATCCAAGGGGATACGATGCGCGGTATCAATCTGATTGTGATGTATCTCATCATCACGGTGATACGGCAATTTGTGGAACCGCGTGTCATAGGCAAGCAAGTGGGGCTGCACCCCATACTCACGCTTGTGTCCATCTATGTGGGCATGCGCCTTTTCGGCGGCATAGGGCTCTTTGGCCTGCCCGTATTGCTTGCGGTGTTTTTCGCGCTGGAGCGGGAAGGGGTTATACATTTCTTTCCCCGCCGTGAATTGATGGAATCCGATGCAGCGCCCAAGAAAAAGCCCATATTTAGAAAGAAAAAATAATATTTGACCCTAAGGCGGCGTTCATAACGCATTTTTAACGAGTTTCTGTGGTATCCTATTCACACAAAATACGCAATGCGAGGTAAATACAAATGATTAAGATCCTGATAGTCGACGATGAAATGCCCATTGCGAATCTGATCCGAATGAATCTGACGCGGCAGGGCTATGCCTGCACCTGCGCCTTTGACGGGCAGCAGGCCGCCGATCTTTTGGAGCGGAACGGCTATGATCTGGTGCTGCTCGACATCATGCTGCCGAAGTTCGACGGCTATGACCTGATGGCCTATATACGGCCCATGGGCGTACCCGTGATCTTCCTGACAGCCAAGACCGATGTGGAAGACCGCGTGAAGGGCCTGAAATTGGGCGCGGAGGACTATATCACCAAGCCCTTTGAGATCGTGGAGCTCTTGGCGCGCATCGAGGTCGTCCTGCGCCGCTACAACAAGGGTCAGGGCGTGCTGCAGGTGGATGACGTCGTGATCGACCTGGACGCGCGGGACGTGATCCAGAACGGGCAGCACATCGAGCTGACGCGCAAAGAGTTCGATTTGCTGGTGCTCTTCTGCCAGAATCCGAACACGGCCCTGTTTCGCGAGACCCTCTTTGAGCGCATCTGGGAGACGGATTACATCGGCGAGACCCGCACGCTCGACTCCCACGTGCAGAGATTGCGCCGCAAGCTGAACTGGGCGGATAAGATCAAGACCGTGCACAAGATCGGGTACAGGCTGGATATTCAGGTCTGAACGCCATGAACGCCCGCATCCTGGTCGTCGAGGACGATGCCGCCATCTCCAATTTAATCTCCATGAACCTGACTGTGGCGGGCTATACGGCACAGACAGCGAATTCCGGCGCGCAGGCTTTGCGGCTTTTGCAGAGCGGCGCGCTCTTTGATTTGGCGGTCTGCGATATTATGCTCCCCGAGACAGATGGATTTGATTTACTGGATCCGCTGAACAGACGCGGTATCCCCGTGATATTCCTGACAGCAAGGAACGATATCGAATCCAAGATACGCGGGCTGAAAGGCGGCGCGGAAGATTATATCGTCAAACCTTTTGAGATACTCGAGCTGTTGGTGCGCGTGGAAAAGGTGCTGGAACGACAGCGTGGCGCGGCGACGGAGCTGTACGTCAACGATTTGGTCATCCATCGCGGCGAGCGCACGGTCACGCGCGGCGAGGAGACCCTGTGCCTGAAACCGCGCGAGTTTGAACTGCTCTGCCTTCTCGCAAAGAACCGAAACATCGCCCTCTCCCGCGATAAACTGCTGGCGGAGATCTGGGGCATGCATTTCCTGGGCGAATCACGCACCGTTGACGTGCATATCGCGCAACTGCGCAAGAAGACGGGTCTGCGCATTGCAAGCGTACCCAAAGTCGGCTATCGCTTGGAGACAGAATCATGAAGCTCTCCCTGCGCCTGCCCCTGCTTTCCATATCAATACTCACCCTCGCCATACTCCTTTGTTGCGGGTTGCTCCTGATCACCACGGGCGACACGCTGGTCGGCAGCGCCATGGAGAGCGCCGAGGCCGAACTGCGCATATTACAGAGCGCCGTGCACGCGGAATTGGAGCGCGTACCCTCCATCGGTTCCGCCGCCGCGCAACGCAGCCTGCTGCTCTATACGTTCCGGCTCTGTGCGGACGTCTCCCGCAGTGATACGCGCTTTATGCTGACGGATGGGGACAAGGTATTATACAACGACAGCCCCGCGGACCCGCGCCCCCCGCTGCCCGCGGACGGCTTAGCGGAAGGGGCGGTCGCCGTCGCGCTGCTCGACGGGCGCCGCTATGTCGTCGCGGGGCAACAGCTCTATATGGGCGGCGGAACCCTGCACGCCTATCTGGTGCGGGATATTACAGAGATCTATGAGGGCATCTACGCGCTAGGTCGGCGCTTTGCGCTTATCGCCCTGATTACCATTGCGGTTAGCGCCGCCGCGCTGATACTGATCCTGCGCCGCGCATTGCTGCCCCTGCGGGACTTGCAGCGCAGTGCCGCCGCCTTGGCCGAGGGGGAATATAAACGCCGCATCTCGGTACGCGGAAAGGATGAAATATCCGAATTGGGTACCCGCTTCAATCGTATGGCGGATGCCATCGAAGGACATATCGCAACCTTGGAGGAGACGGCGGAAAACCGCAAGCTGCTCCTGTCCGCCCTGACCCACGAGCTGAAGACGCCCATGACGGCCATCATCGGCTATTCCGAGCTCTTATTGCGCGTGAAACTCAGCGCCGCGCGGCGGGGGGAGGCCCTGGCCTATATCCACAGCGAGTGCAGCCGCTTAGAGCGTCTTTCGCAGAAGATGATGCGCCTGGTCGCGCTCTCGGGCGGCGAGTCGGCGGATATATTGCCGCAACCCCTGCGCAAGCTGATGGAAGCCGTGGAGCAGTCCCTGCGCGAAATCGCGGAGCAGTCGGGCATCGCCCTGCATTTCGAATATGACAGGGAAGCGGTGCTGCCCATGGATTGCGATCTGATGAACAGCCTGCTCGTCAACCTCTTTGACAATGCGCACAAGGCGGGCGCGACGCAGATTGAAATCTCCGCCGACGCCGCCCACATCGCCGTCACGGACAATGGCATCGGCATACCCGCAGACAAACTCCCGCTCATAACCCAACCCTTCTACACCGGGGATGGCGGCGGCAGCGGCATAGGACTCGCATTGTGCGAGCGCATAGCGCAAGCACACGGCGCAATACTGACAATTGAGAGCAGCGAGGGAGTGGGGACGCGGGTGGAGTTTGCGCTCAATGTTCATTGAAACAATTACACTTCGATAACATTTCCCTGCGGACTTGATAACATCCAAACAGTTATATTGGGGACACCAAATGATAAGGAGCATCTTATGAAGCGTATATTTGCAATCCTGTTGTCCCTCTGTTTGTTCTTTCCAACCCTTGCCTGCACGATACGGCCCTTTGCAACCGTCCCGGCGCCGCTGCACATGGATAGCATGCTGGCAGAGGCCCAAAAGCCGCCCGAGAGCGGCGCGCAGGGTCTGGCGGCGCAGTACGGCATCCCCGAGACCTATACCTTTTCGGGCAAGGGGAGTAGCTGGCCCTATTTGTCTGTCACGGCGGACGCGCTTGTGGTCATACCCGCCGTCGACCGCATCCCCGTCGTCCGCGTCAGCGCGGCGGAGTTCTCGCAGGCGCAGGTGGATGTCCTGTGGCGGGAGCTGGTCGGCGACACGGAGATGTGGAAGATTGCCGATGCGTACGGCGCGTCCCGGGTTGCACTGGTGTATGAGCGCATCAACGACGACCGCGAGGTGGCGTCGCAGTGGCTGTTGCTGCCCCACGAGGCGTTGGAATGGTTGGAAGAAGTGCTGGCAAATTACGCAAACGCAACGCAAAACGATGAGTCTGTTCGCAGTTACGGGCAGTTGGAAGAAGCTCTGGGCGACGGCTGCCCCATGCGGCAGGAGGATAACAGAGCCAAACTCCCCACCTATCAGGCCCTCTATGCGTATGACAGGGACTATCCGCACGGTATGTATATACGGGTGGAGAACGACAGCGTGTATGAGGACGCGAAGCAGGCCAACTATTTTCGGCCCTCCCGCGATGCGAGCTTCTATTACGGCAGGAACAGTGAACAACATTGGGGCGGCTTTATGGGCTTCTCGGGGAGCGGCCTGTATTTGCTCCAATCGGTGGACGCGCAGACCGAATTGGGCAGCGTGGCGCTGGCAAAGGTCGGCATCAGCCCCGCCGAAGCGTTCGGGATGGCGCAGGCCTTCCTCGACGCGGCTTGCAACGGGATGGCGATTGAGAGCGCGCACTTCTCGGCGAGTGTCGGCACGTATACCTTTATGTGCGCAAGGGAAGTCGGGGGCGTATTGGTGTCGCATACGGCCCAACGCAGTTTCCGGGGTACCCGGGAGAACTTCAACGCGTCCTGGGGCTATGAACACCTGCAATTGGAACTGACCCGCGACGGCATCTGCCACGTGGAATGGTTTGCCCCGCTCACGGTACACGAGACGGTCATCGCGGACGCAAAGCTCCTGCCCTTCTCGGAAATCCAGGCGATCTTTGAGCAGATGGTGTTTGTGAAATATGCATCCTCGTACACGGAGGGCATCCGCATCGACAGGGTGGAGCTCAGCCTGCAGCGCATCGCCGACCAAGGCTCCTATGAGAGCGGGCTCCTCGTCCCCGTCTGGAATTTCTACGAAAAAGACCGCTCCGTGTTCTATACCAACGGCAACCACAGCATACTCTGCATCAACGCCATAGACGGCACGATTATCAATCCACAGGAAGGGTAATAAGTGGAAGGTTGAAAGAGGAAAGTGGAAAGATAGAGTGGGCGGAGAACATGGAAATGCCTTAACTTTCCTCTTTCCTCTTTCCCCTTTCCTCTTTTTCGTGTATAATCTCCACATGCGCTTCTCCCTGAAAATCTGTCTCGGCGCAGTCATGATCGTCGCCATCCTGTTCGCAATCGCCGGACAGGTTTGGGTTGCCGATACCTTCGACGCCAATCTGGATTATCGCGTGGAAGCGGTGCTGGCAAACTATTCTTCCCTCGCCTCCGCCCTCAATGCGGAGGTCTATGGGCTGACCCTCACCTATAACGCCGTCACGCCCGCCATGCTGCAGGAAGCGCTGGAGCGGGCGGCGGAAGTGCAGATGCCGGGTACGCCCTGCGCGCTCTACCGCTCCGACGGCGTATTGCTTGCTGCAAAGGGTGGCAGCTTCCCCTCGGAACTGTCCTTCCCCGAGCTTCCCGAGCTCCTCGAGCTGGCGGTACGCCGCTTCGCCTATCGCCTGGAGAGGAAGGGGGACGGCGCGCAATTGGAGACCGCCGGAACCGTCAGTATCGGCGGCTATGCCTATTTCCTTGCCCTGCGTCTGCCCGCGGACGACCTCCTCGCCAACAGGCGGGCGACCGTGCGCAGTGCGACCCTGCTGCATATCAGCGCCATCGCTCTCTGCGTCTCGTGGATGCTGCTCTTCTCCGCGCGGGTGATGCGCAATGTGCGCCGCGTGCTCTCCGCCACAAGGCGGATACGCAAGGGCCAGCTCACGGCGCGCGCCAAGGCGGATACCTTGGACGAGATAGGCGATCTTGCCGTCGGCTTCAACAGTATGGCCGAGAGCATCGAGCAAAAGGTGGCCGACCTGCAGGCGAACGCCAAACAGCAGAAAGATTTTGTCGCCAACTTCTCCCACGAATTGAAGACGCCATTGACCTCTATCATCGGCTATGCGGATATGCTGCGCAGTGCGCAGATGGAGGAGGAGGACGCCTTTATGGCGGCCAACTTCATCTATTCCGAGGGCAAGCGTCTGGAAGCCCTCGCGCTGAAGCTGATGGATTTGGTTGTGCTGGATAAGAGCGATTATAAGATGATGCAGGGCTATGCCAAGCACCTGTTTGGCCACGCAAGCGCGGTCGTTACGCCCATGCTCGAAAAGGCGGGGCTCAGCTTTGAAGCGGCGGCGGAGCAGCGGCTCATCTCCTATGAAAAAGATTTATTGATCATGCTGATCACCAACCTGGTCGACAATGCCCGCAAGGCGAGCGAGCCGGGGCGGCGCGTGCTCTTGACCGGTCGGCAAATCGGGGACAGATACCGCATCACCGTACAGGATTTCGGGCGCGGCATCCCGCCCGAGGATCTCTCGCGCCTGACCGAAGCATTCTTTATGGTCGATAAGTCCCGCGCGCGCGCCCAGCACGGGGCGGGCCTGGGTCTCGCGATAGGCCAGAAAATCGCCCGCCTGCACGGGGACGATCTGCACTTTGAGAGCGAGGTGGACGTGGGTACGAGCGTCTGGTTCACCGTACCCCTGCTCTCGGCAACAGCGCCGCAGGGGGATACGGACGAGGACAGCTGGGAGGAAGATGAAGTATGAAAAAAGCCCCCTCCCGTAAGCGGATCGCTCGTAAGCGCACAGACCGCGAACAAAAGAAGCGCGCTCTATACTTCCTGCTCGGCGCAGGCATCATCGCTGTATCCTTTTTGTGCGTGCTCGTCTCCACGTTGCTCTTCGCCGCGCAGGAGGAGGCCCTCTTTGACGGTGACCACTATATCGCCACGAATATCATCTCCGCCGAGGATGTGGGGCGTCCGCTCTCCCTGCCCGCGCGCTTGGACCTCTATTTGCAGGCGCAGCGCGGCACGGTGGGCAAGCCGCGCATGCCGGGCAGGGATGAACTCAGCGAAGTGGCGGCGCAGGCGCAGGCGGGCAGTCTCTGGGAGGCCATACTGCGCGCGCATGTACCCGAGGACGCGAAGACCTTTCCGAGCGGGGACACGCCCCTCGATCTGAGCACCCGGGCGCAGACGAAGCAGGTATTGCGCGACTTTTACGCGCCGAATTCGGGCGCGTCGCTCTCGCTCTGGGTCGTGCAGGTCTATGCCGAAAACAGGGCGGGGGAACAGGTTTGTCTCTCCGTGTTATTGGACAGCCGCACGGGCGACCCCTATTATGTGGAATTCGCGGGCTTCGCCGCCGTCAGCCCGCAGACAAAGCAGGCAGGCCTGGCCGCCATCTGCGGCTCCTTCGGCGTGACCTACCCCGACCTCACAGCCGCCGCACTGACCTATGAAACGGATAGCTACGCAAGCATCACCCTCAGACTGACGGATGAAATCTCCATCCGAAAGAGCTGTTATTACGGGGTGGAATGCGTGTTTGAGTTGGTTTTTGAGTGAATTACGTTTTCCCCGCCTTTCGAAACGCTTCCTCGGCGGCTTCTATAATACACTGCACGTAGAGCAAACGCACTTCGTCGCTGCTCAGGTGTACGGTGTCGCTCGAAAGGCCGCGTTTGTTTTCCATCGCGACGCTCTCCCAGTCCGCAATGCTGATATAGTCGTATACCGTTGCCAATTCGCGCAGCATCTCCGCGGTTTTATGCGTGCGCGTAAACCGCGCGGCGCGGCCGTCGAAGGGTGTGACGAGGATAACGCGGCTGCCTGCGGGAATCCACGCGAGGATGTCCTCCGCCTTTTCCTTCTCGTCGCGCGTGGGATTCGTACCCAGCGCGATCACGATATATTCGGGCAATTTCCCCTGTTTGTTCAAATTTTGCAGTATTCTCTTTGCCGCGCCCCAACCGCGGCTGACGTCGGCGTCCAACTGCAATTTCGGGAAGGCTGTGCGCAGTGCGGCGCGCGCGCCGAGGGTCACGCTGTCGCCTACGATCACGACGTCGAGATTTGCCGCGACAAAGGGCTCGGGTGTCGGAGCGGGGGTCGGTGCGGGACCCGGCGCCGCAAGGGCTTCCCGCGCGCCCATCGAATAGACGTCCACACCGTCGGAGCGCAGGGCAAATGGCCCGCTGTGGCGGAAGATCCGGTCCTGCGCTTCCCGCAGCAGGAGGACGTCCTCCTCGATATAGGAGGCGCGTATATCCTTCGTGATGGACAGCAGGGGCGGGATATCCGCGCAGAGCATGCCGACCGCGATGAGACAGGCGGCGCAGAGCGAGACCGTGAAGGCGCGCCATATCCTATCCTTACGCGTAAACACATAGCGCATCAGCAGGCAGAGCGCGACGGAAACGGCCAATGTGATCAGAGCGGCCATCCATGCCCGCAGAAAATAGAGCGCGGAGAACACGACCCAGAGCGGCCAATGCGTGAGATAGAGGGGATAGGCGAGCGCGGCGGCGGATTGGATCCATTTGGGTTCCCGTATCTGCTCAGGCGCGGCGCTATGCAGGGTCCAGAGCGCGGCGATCAGCGCACAGGACAGGATGCAGGCAAGCAGGAGCCCGAAGTGCCAGGTGAACGCGTCCGCATAGGTCAGCTTGGCCGAAGCGTACACGAGCCCCGCGACGCAGAGCGCGGCGACGGCGAGGGGCAGTCCGGGCTTTTTCACGCGGGGCCTGCCGAGGGTGCAGAGCGCGATCCCCGCAAAGAAGGGCAGCGCGTGGGTGGCGGGGGAGAAGTAATAGGGCGTCGGTTCTGCGCCCTCCGCGTATATGTATTGCAAGAATACATAGGATGCGACCGCGAGGATAAGCGCGGCGACGCCGAGCAGTTGCGCAAAGTGCGGTCTCGCTTTGGATTTGCGTCCGCCCCCGAATAAAGCGCATAAGAGCCCGAAGCCCGCACAGAGCTGCAGCTCCACGGACAGGAACCAGGTATGCACATGCGCGTGGGGCAACAGTGCGGCTTCATAGGCGCCGCCCGTCTGCAATTCAAAGATATTTGTGGAGAAGGTGAAAACGGCGGCCAACTGGCGCGGCAGACCCACGCGGAAATCCGACGAGACGAGCAGCAAAAACGGCAGGGTTAGCAATACGGAGAAGAACAGCTCGGGATAGACGCGCTTCACGCGCCGCTTCAAAAACGCGAACAGGGAAAAGCGCCCCTGTTCCGAGACCTCGGCGATGCAGGCATGCGCCAGCAGAAATCCCGAGAGCGCGAAGAACAGCTCCACGCCGATAAACGCGCCGCGCAGAAAATCGGGAAAGAGATGATAGAACAGCACCAGCAGCAGGGCGATTATGCGCGCGGCGGACAGAAAGCGTATCCGTTCCCTATGCATGCGGGGCCTCCGTCGGATACCCGTGCTCAAAGACCGCCCGAAACGCGTTGCCGCTTGCGTCGTAGTAGGTGCCTGCGCCGTGGGGCAGCCCGCGCGACCACAGGCCCTCGTAAATGGGCGTCCCTTCCGCGTTTTTCAGGACGCCATAGCCCTCGGCCAGTCCATTTTGCAGATACCCGCTGTATGCGGAGCCATCCGTAAAGGCATAGACCCCCTCTCCGTGTGGCAGCCAGTTCTCCATGGGACCCGTATATATATAGTCTCGGGATGTGATGATATACTCCGTTTGGACAGTCACCCGGATGCCCGCATCGGGGATGGATATATATTCCGGCTCCGTCAGGACGCCCGCCGTAAAGACGCCGCCTAAGTCCCAGCCCTCCTTGCTATAGACCCCGTAGCCGTGGAAGCGGCTGTCTGCGAAGCCACCCGAATAAGCGGCGCCGTCCCCAAAGCGCAGGGTACCCTCGCCCGTAAAGGCGTCCTGCAGCCACTCACCCTCATAGGTCATCGCCCCGTCCGTAAAGGCGATCACAACAACGCGCGATCGCTCGAACACGCCGAGGGCAAAGAGCAGCGCGACGGCAAAGAATACGGCCAGCAAAACGGCGCCGCAACGTTCCAAAAGAGACTTGTGCTTCATCAAAAAGAGACTTGCCTTTTTCACGGGACTTTATACCTCTTCCTGCCCCAGCTACACTTTGCCTCCTCAACCGCATAATTTCGCATTGTCTGTTAGCCGCGAAAGGCATGAAAAGCACGAAAGCCGTCGAATCAAACGGTACCCTTTTCGTGTTTTTCATGCCCCTTGCGGTTAAATTTACTTCCCGCCCCGCGTCAACCTATGCCAGTGCCGCGACAAACTCCTCGCCCGTCATACGCTCGTGCAGCAGCAGCGCTTCCGCGCCGCGCCTGAGCGTGTCCATATGCTCCGCGAGGATATGCTCCGCGCGGTCGAACTGCTCGGTCAGGATGCGCTTGATCTCCGCGTCCACGCGGGCGGCGACAGCCTCGGAATAGTTCTTGCTGTGTCCCCAGTCCTTCGCGATGAACACTTCGGTGTCCGAACCCAAGAATACCGGGCCTATCTCGTCGGACATACCGAACTTCTCGACCATATTGCGCGCGGTCTCCGAGCTGTGCTTCAAATCCTGCACCGCGCCGGTGGATACGTCGCCGAAGATGAGCTTCTCCGCCACGCGTCCGCCCATGGTCATACAGATGCGGTTCAGCATGCGCTGTTTCGTCATATGCATCCAATCGTCTTCGGGCAGGGTCATGGTATAGCCAGCTGCTTCGCCGCGCGCGATGATGCTGACTTCGTGCAGGCCGTCCATCTTCTCCAATTTCAGCGCGAGCACGGCGTGTCCCGCCTCGTGATACGCCGTGACACGGCGATCCTCGTCGGTGATGACGCGGCTCTTCTTCTCCGGCCCCATCTGCACGCGGGTCGCGGCTTCTTCCAGCTCCGAGAGGGAGATGTTTTCGCGGTCACGCCTTGCCGCGAGTATCGCCGCTTCGTTCAAGAGATTCTCGAGGTCCGCGCCCGTGAAATAGGTGGTGCGCCGCGCCACGGTCTTCAGCGCCGTGTCCTTATCCCCTTCAAAGGGCTTGTTCTTCGCGTGGACTTTCAGAATCTCCTCTCTCCCCTTGATATCGGGGTAGCCCACATGGATCTGGCGGTCAAAGCGGCCGGGGCGCAGCAGCGCGGGATCGAGTATGTCCGCGCGGTTGGTCGCCGCCAGCACAATGATGCCCTGGTTGTGGATAAAGCCGTCCATTTCAACCAGCAGCTGGTTTAGGGTCTGTTCGCGCTCATCGTGGCCGCCGCCCAAGCCCGCGCCGCGCTGGCGGCCCACGGCGTCTATCTCATCGATGAACACGACGGCGGGGGCGCTGGCCTTGGCCGTGTCGAAGAGGTCGCGCACGCGGCTCGCGCCCACGCCCACGAACATCTCCACAAAGTCGGAACCCGAGATGGAGAAGAAGCGTGTATTGCTTTCCCCGGCCACCGCGCGGGCCATCAGGGTCTTGCCCGTACCCGGCGGGCCCACGAGCAGCACGCCCTTGGGGATGCGCGCGCCCAATTTGTCAAAGCGCTCCGGCTCACGCAAAAACTCGACGATCTCCGCCAGTTCCTCCTTCTCCTCGTCCACGCCGGCAACATCGTCAAAGGTGACCTTCTTCTGCCCCAGATTCTGCAAATGGGGCTTGGCCTTGCCGAAATTCATCATCTGCTTGCCGCCGCCCTGCTGGCGCGCCACAATCACGAATACGACGACGATGGCGATGCCCAAAAAGGCATAGGGCAAAACAGCCAGGAGCCAGGACTCAGGCGGGGGCAGCACGGTGATATAGCGGAAGAATTCGCTGTAATCGGAACTGCTCACCTCGTCTTTGGGCTTGTCCAGGAGCTCCGCCATCAGGTGCTTCATATCCTCCGTAAAGACGGTTTCGGAAACGGACATCGTGAAGTCCGCGCCCTTGGGCAGCCTGTTGATTCGCTTTTGCAGGGTCTCCTCGTCCTCTTCCTGCCCCTCTTCCAATATATAGAGACCGCTATAACTATTCTCCCCAATGACGGCGCGCAGGGCGAGGATATCGTTCGCCCGTACCTTTTCGGCGAACTCGGTAAAGTGCAGCACATCCGGCTTCTTTTGCATGGTGCCGGAGATGATGAGATAGCCCAAAAGTACCAGCAGGATGAGCCAAATGATGGTGGTCAGAATTCTGTTCGGTCGTTTCAAAGTGCCTCCTATTTATGGCTGAATGATTGTGCCAGGGCGTCCATATACACCTCGGGTTTTAATACGCCCACATAGGGCAGGTTGCGGTATTCGCCGGCATAGTCCAGGCCGTAGCCGACGACAAACTTATTGGGGACGACAAAGCCGCAGTAGTCGGGCGTGATCTCGCACTCCCGGCGCTCGGGTTTGTCCAACAGGCAGCAGATGCGTATGCTCGCCGGGTTGCGCGCCGACAAAACGCGGGTCAGGTGCGAGAGCGTCAGCCCGCTGTCCATAATGTCCTCCGCGATGATGACGTGCCTGCCGTCTATATTGCAGTCGAGGTCCTTGGTGAATTTCACCTGCCCGCTGCTCCGCGTGCCGTCGCCATAGGAGGAGATGCCCAGAAAATCCATCTGGAAATGCACGGTTATCGCCCTCGCCAGATCGGAAAAGAAGATGCACGCGCCCTTGAGGACACATAGTAAAATAATGCCCTCTTTGCTGTCCGCGTAATCGCGGGAGATCCTTTCGCCCAATTCGGCGACGCGCGCCGCGATCACATCCTCATCATACAGGACCTCGGATATGTTCTGCGCCATGAATGCCCTGCCCCAGTTCTCAGCCATGTGTTCCTCCTCCGTTTGATTCATAGGTTAGTGCCAGTATATCGGTATCCGCGCTGCCAATGCGGAAGCGTTCATCGATTGTGCAGCCGCAGATGGCGGCTATCCCCCCCTCATCGCAGAGCAGGGGCAGGAAGCGCTGTGACCCGTAGAGCTTTCTGTCCGTAAAATAATCAGACAGGAGCTTGCGCCCCTCCATGCCGAAGGGGGAGAATTTATCGCCCGCGCAGGGCAGGCGTATATAGAATTCCCCCTGCGCGGCGCCGCCATGCAGGTATAATACCCCCTCGGGCGGCGGGAAGCACGCACTCTGCGCCCTTTCCAATTTTACCCTGCCCTGTGGCGTGATCGCCGTCTCGCCGGGCGCGATGGGGATCGTATAGGGCTCGGGTTCCCGGTCGGATTTCTTGAAGACGATGCGCTCGCCCTCCGCAACGGCTATTATGCCGCCCGCAAAATCCGTGCGCGCGCCGCTCTGCGCAACCAACAGCTCTTCCAGCCGCATCACGTCTCCGGAACTGATCCGCGCCACGTCCGCCTGTGCCAGCATGATCATCAGCGCGCGGCGGCGCAGGGGCGTCGGCACCAGGGCCAGGTGCGCGCGGTTCTCTCCGGTCGCGACCAGAGCCGTCATGGAGAGCAGTTCCAAAAAGTCCGCGTCCTCCTGCAAGTGCGCCGCGCAGCGAGCCATATTCTCCGCCGCGCGCGGGTTCTCGGCCGCCAGCAGGGGCAGGACATTCGCGCGCAGGCGGTTGCGCTGGGCGATGGGCTCGGCATTCGTCGCGTCCTCGCAATAGCCTTGCCCCTTTTCGGCAAGATAGGCCAGTATCTCCGCCTTGGAGCAGTTGAGCAGGGGGCGGGCGATATAGCTCGTCAGTTGCCGCATACCGCAGAGCCCCGTGAGCCCGCTGCCCCGCAGCAGGTGTTGCAGGAGGGTCTCCGCCTGATCGGTGATATGGTGGGCGACGGCCACCCGGTGAAAGTCCCCCCGGTTGAACAGATAGTGGAAGAAGTCATAGCGCAGTTTGCGCGACGCAGATTCCACGGACAGCCCCCCTTCCCGCGCAAGGGCGGCGGCGTCAACATGGGTGACATAGAAGGGGATATCCAATTTGCGGCAAAGCTCTTTGCAGAAAACTTCGTCCGCGTCCGCATCGGCCCCGCGCAGTCCGTGGTGCACATGCGCGGCGGCGACGCCGTACAGCGCGCCCTCTCCCCGCAGACGGCAGAGCTCCAAAAGCAGCGCAGTAGAGTCCGCACCGCCCGAAAAGGCGGCCAAGACCTCTGTTTTCGGCGAAAAATCGCACGCGGCATAGCTTTTTTCGTCTATCAGGCGCAAAGCACAGACCATCCCAAAATATCTTCTCCCTATCATACCCCCTGGCCGCGCTTTTTGCAAGTTCTGCACAGAATTTTCACGTTTTAAGGCAATAGGCAGCAGGCAATAGGGGTTTCACCGGAATTACGTCAATATTCAATGCACAGCGCGCAACGCGCAATGGTTTTGCCTTACATTAAATCCAACCATCATTGAACATTGCGCGCTGAACATTGTCGCATTGAACCGGACACTACTGCCTACTGCGCAATGCCCAATGCCTAAATCCCCCTCGCCCCGCATAACATAAAACAACAAGCTTAGGAGTAACCATATGGAATTCAACAGAACCACCCCGCCCTTTCCGGGCATGGCACTGCGCTTGGGTTCGCGGGGCGCGAACGTTACCTTGATGCAGGAATATCTGATCGCCTTGTCAAAGGCCTTTCCCGTGATCCCCGTGATCGCGGCGGACGGCGTGTTCGGTACGCGCACGGAGAACGCGGTGCGGGCCTTCCAGCGCCAATTCGGGCTGGTGTCGGACGGGGTGATAGGTCCCGTCACCTGGAACGCCATCGTCGCGCAGTATAACAATATGCAAACCCCGCCCGCACCGCCGCCGCCCGTGGGGCCTGCCTACCCCGGCACACCCCTGCGCGTGGGCGCGCGCGGGGAGGATGTCGTGCGCATGCAGCAGTTTTTGAACGTCATCGCGGCAGTGTATCCATCCATCCCCACCCTCGTGGTCGACGGCGCGTTCGGCCCGCGCACCGAGGCCGCCGTGCGCGCCTTCCAGCAGCAGTTCGGCCTGACGGCGGACGGCATCATCGGCCCCATCACCTGGAACGCCATCGTCGCGCAATACAACAAAATCCACGCCACCGCGCCCGGCATCGTGGTGCTCGATCCCGGCCACGGCGGCACCGATCCCGGCGCGGTCAGCGGCACGCGCCTCGAAAAGAATGACAACCTCTACCTCGCGCTGGCCGTACGGCAGAGATTGCAGGCGCTGGGGCAGACGGTCGTCATGACCCGGACGGCGGACAGATTCGTCTCGCTCGCCGAGCGCAGCACCATCTCCAACGAAAACAACGCCGACCTCCTCGTCTCCATCCACCGCAATGCGAGTACGAGCCCCGCCGCCAACGGCGTGGAGAACCTCGTGCAGGTCGGCGCGGGCTTCATTCCCGTCACCTACGCGCAGGATATGCTGCAATACATTGTGGACGCGGGCGTGCAGAACAACCGGGGCGTGCTTTACCAGAACCTCGCCGTGCTGCGCAACGCGCGCGCGCCGGGCATGCTCCTGGAAATGGGCTTCATCACCAACGCCGAGGACAACCGACTCTTCGACGCAAATTTCGAGGCCTATGCCAGCGCCATCGCGCAGGGCGTCATGCACGCGCTCAAAACCACGCCCCTGCCCTCGGCGTCCTACTTTAATTATACCGTGCAAGGCGGCGACAGTCTCTGGTCCATAGCCAACCGCTTCGGCACAACGGTAGCGGCAATTACGTATTTGAATAGTTTGACCTTGAGCGAGGTTACGGCGGGGCAGATTTTAAGGGTGCCGAGTGTCAAGTAGGAGCGGATATCATCCGCCCGCCGTATATGAACCAACCCGTAGGGGCGAGGCATGTCTCGCCCGCGCGGGTGTGTTGCTGCGTGGTTCCGCTTCCCCCTCGTTGCCCCCAATTGTGCGAGAATACTACAAAATGCACGCCACAATCACATACCCCCGGGGAGCCAGAAAACGGGAAATCCCGGACGGCCAATGGCCGCCCCTACGGGTAGAATAAATTCTCGCGCCAACGGTGCGAGAATTCTACACCTCACAACGTACTCGCCACCGAATAAACAAAATTCTGCGTAATCGTCGGTGCTTCCTGCGGCAGCGGTGCGTCGCTTAAAAACGCCGCGATGCACTCGTTGATATAGGCATACACATCCGAGAGGTCAGTGTATCCCAGCGAACAGACCGCAATCTTCGGGTACTCCGCTTGCAATGCGAGGTACAACTCCCCCGGGGCGGCGGAATATACCTCCACATTTGTGCGGCCCAGGTCGGCGAGCTTGCGCACGCAGAGCGCGGCGATCTCGTCGTTCTCGCAGAATATGCCGTCCAACGTGCCTTGGATATACTTCTCACAGGCGTCGGAAATCCACTCCGCTATGGGCTTGGTATCCACGCCGATCACATAGCGCCCCCTGTTGAAAAGCTTGCCCTCGCCGAGCCGCTTGTCATAGGCGGCATAGGCGGCGCTCTCCTTGCTCTCAAAGAGCCCGAACAGGCGCACCGGCACCTCGTGCAGCGTGAACGCCAGCAGCGAATCCAGCAGCGCCTGCGGCAGTTCCTCGGGCGGCGCTATCGGCTCGGCCTTGATGGCATAGGGGCTATCCTCCGCCGCATCGCCCGTATCGAGGAAGATCAGCGCGTCGCTGCCAGTCTGCAGCGCGTCAATATCCTCCCGCGTCAGGGCCTCCCGATCCAAACAGATCACCAGCACGCGCCCCGGCCCGCGTTCGGCGGCGAGCAAAGTCTCCCGCGTATCGAACACGGATAAAAACTCCCCCGCACTTTGGCCAATAGCGGCAGCATCGCCCTCCGTACCCATCAGCAAAACCTGCGGCGGCGGCGTGGGCGTGGGCTCGGGCGTTGACGTGGGCGCCGCCGTCACGGGTACCTGGACAACAACCCCCGGCCCCTCCGTGGGACCGCAGGCGAGGGCGAGGAGGAAGAAGAGGAGGAGGATGGGGAGGAGGATATAAAGTTTTTTCATGGCGTGCACCTTTCACTTCAAGTGTGGAGAGTGGAGTGTGGAGTTATGGTAAAAATGCCTGCGGCATTTTAGATTCAACTGGAATCACTTGCGATTCCCACCGCAACTTCACACTCCACACCTCGCATTCCACACTCGTGAATCAATTATACTGTATATTATAAGGTATGTCCCGCCCCCTTGCAAGCTTTCCCCCAAAATGCTATCCTTTCGGCATGGATATACAAGAACTCAAAGCTGTGCTTGCGAGCATGGGCAAAAACCCCAACCCGGCGCTGGGGCAGAATTTCTTTACGGACGCGGAAAAGTTGCGCGAGATTGCCGCCTACCTGCCCGCCGGGTGCGCCGTGCTGGAAGTGGGCGCGGGGTTGGGCGCGCTGACGCGCATTCTATTGGAGCGCGCGGACAGCGTGTATGCCGTCGAAAAGGATGCCCTGCTCGCCGCCTGGCTGCGCGATAACATAAAACACCCAAAGCTAACTGTAATAGAGGGCGATTTTCTGGATCTGCCCCTGCCGCGCCTGCCCGCAAACTTCCTCGCGGCGGGGAACCTGCCCTATTATGTGACTACGCCCATCTGCGAGCGTCTCTTTTCGCTGCTGCCCGAGCAATTGCTGCTGATGGTGCAGTCTGAGGCGGGGGAGCGCTTCTTCGCCGCGCCGGGCAGCAAAAACTACGGCCCCATAGCTGTGCTGGCGCAACTTTATTATAGCCCCCGCCGCGTCTGCGCGCTGACGCCCGCCAACTACTGGCCGCAACCCCAAGTGCACTCCGTGGTCATCTCCTTCGAAAAGCGTGCCGACGCGCCCGCCCTGCCGCCCGCGACGCTCACGGCCTTTGTAAAGACCTGTCTCGCCATGCGCCGCAAAACCCTGGCAAACAATCTGAAAGCGTTCCCGAACGCCGCGCAGGCCCTCGCCGCTTGCCAAATATCCCCCTCCGCGCGGGGAGAAAGCCTGACGCCCGCGCAGTTCGCGGTGCTCTATGGGCAAATGCAAGGCTGAAGGGTGTGCTAAATGCATCAATGTTCAATGCACAACGCGTAATGAATGTTGAGATGCCTGCGGCATCTCTTTTGCTTATGCACTTCAGTGTGTGGCGCGTCCCGCGCCACAAGAAACCACCCGCTATGCGGGTGGCGACAAAAAGTTATACAAAATGAATCACCTTTCCGCTAAAATAGGAGTGTTCAAGCTACTATA
>Ga0123353_10003084_pt1 | contig 20881 bp, 18 predicted proteins | sample TergutLab28metaG_3_FD_92763 | JGI IMG/M metagenome (GOLD analysis project Ga0123353, IMG submission 92763) | Labiotermes labralis P3 segment gut microbial communities from Petit-Saut dam, French Guiana - Lab288 P3 | ecosystem: Host-associated > Arthropoda: Insects > Digestive system > Gut ... | reverse complement strand
GGGACGAAGGTACTTTCGCATTTCGCCACGGGCTGCGACGTGAACAAGAGCCACGTGCCATCCCATTTTACGACATACAACTCCTACCTGGAGCCCGACCAGGTGATCGGCGGCTGGAATCGTTACTCCAACAAAGACCTGAACGAGGAATACCTGATCTCCTTCGGCTACGGGGACGGCGGCGGCGGACCGACCATCGAGATGCTGGAGCACGGGCACCGCATGAGCAAGGGCATAGAGGGCTGCCCCACGGTGAGGCAGATGCCCAGCCGCCAGTTCTTCGAGGAACTGGAACAAAAAGTGATCAATGACCCGAAGCTGCCCACCTGGCAGGGGGAACTCTATTTGCAGTTCCACCGGGGCACGCTCACCAGCGAGGCCTACGGCAAGTGGGCCAACCGCAAGAGCGAGCTGCTCTATCACGACGTGGAGACCCTGGCCGCCATGGCCATGAAGCTCTGTGGCGCGGGCTATCCGGCTGAGGAGATCCTGGAGAGCTGGAAGCTGATCCTGCTCAACCAGTTCCACGACATCATTCCGGGCTCATCGATTGAAGCCGTGTATACGGACAGCCGCGAGCAGTACGAGCAGGTGCTGGGCGTGGGGGAATACCTGGCCGCCAACGCGCAAAAGGCACTGGCCGCGAAAATCCCGGGCAACGGCATTGTGGTGTTCAACACACTGGGCTTTGCGCGTGACAGCGTTGTGATTGCTTCCGTGCAGGATATTGGCAATCGCTTGGCCGTGTATGACGACGACGGCACGGAGCTGCCCAGCCAGACGACGCCGGACGGCAAGCTGGTATTCCTGGCGAAAAATGTGCCCGCGAAGGGGTGGAAGTCGTTCAAATATGCCGCTGCTGAGAACGACTGCGATTTGTCCGTCATAGATGCTACAGGGAAAGTGATTGACACGCCCGCGCTGAAAGTGACTTTTGACGAAAATTATAATATTTCCAGCCTGATTGAGAAGGCCAATGGCAGCGAGATCATCCCCGCTGGGCAGCTGGGCAACCGGCTTATCGCCTTCGAGGACAAGGCCTTCAACCACCAGGCCTGGGACCTGAAGATGTATTTCCGGGAGAAGTTTTGGTATATCGACGACGTGCAGTCTGCTCAGGTGATCGAGGCCGGGCCGGTGAGGACAGTGCTGCGCGTTGTACGCAAATTCCAGTATTCGACGATTAGGCAGGACTTCATATTCTATCCGGCCGGTACCAGGATTGACGTTGATTATGAAGTTGATTGGAAAGACAAAGAAATTTGCCTCAAATGCGATTACCCCGTGGACGTAAACGCCGAGCGCGCGACCTTCGATATCCAGTTCGGCAGTTTAGAAAGAGTGACCCATGAGAACAGCAGCTGGGACTTCGCGCAGTTCGAGGTCTGCGGGCACAAGTGGGCGGACCTCAGCGACAACGGCATGGGCCTGAGCGTGCTCAACGACTGCAAGTACGGCTGGACCGTGAAGGACGGGCATATCATGCCCACGCTCTTACGCGCGCCGAATGGGCACCATGGCGAGCAGGACATCGAGGTTCATAAATTCACTTATTCCATCTACCCCCACGCGGGACGGGTGAACGAGAGCGACGTGGTGCGCCAGGGCTATGACCTCAACGTGCCGCTGCGGGCCATGGCGGGCACAGGCGATTCTGAAAACGCTGCTCTGCCGGCGGCGTATTCGCTGGTTTCTGCCGACAAAGACAATATTATCATTGAGACCGTCAAGAAGGCCGAGGACAGCAACGCAATCGTCATTCGTATGTATGAGTGCTGGAACAGGAAGACAAAGGCGAGCCTCAGCTTTGGCGGCAAGGTCAAGCGCATGTGGGAGTGCGACCTCATGGAGGAGAACGACGTGCTCCTCGACAGCGCTAACCTGACGTTTATGCCGTTTGAGATTAAGACGATTAAGGTGGAACTGGAGTAACACAAGCGTTTAGCCTTTTTGTGGAGACGCACTGCCGTGCGTCTCTACACCATTGGCCGTAAATGTAGAGACGCATGGCAATGCGTCTCCACAAACAAAGGAGGTACACCATGACCAACCGTGAACGCGCCCTGGCGGCCCTGCGATACGAGCCATATGACCACCTGCCCGTAGTGCATTTCGGTTTTTGGGCGGAGACCCGCGAAAAATGGGCGGAAGAGGGGCATATCACCCGGAAGGAGGCCCGCAGCGACGGCGAAACCGCGCGGCGCCTGGGCTTCGACTTTGAATGGGAAACCAGCATGGGCACCGGCACAAACCTGCGCCCCGGCTTCCAGCGTGAGGTGATTCGGACATTTGCCGACGGCACGAGGCACGTGCGCAACGGCAACGGCGTGGTGGAGCTGGAGAAGGACGGCGTGACGTCCATCCGGCAGGAGATTTCTCACCTGCTGGAGGATCGCGCGGGCTGGGAGAAGCACTATCTGCCCCGGCTGCAATTTACCCCGGAACGCCTGCCGCAGGAGGTTGACAAGGAAGAGGTTGCCCTCTGGAAAAAAGAGGCCTGCGACGACCGCCCCGTGGGGCTGTTCATCGGGAGCCTCTACGGCCACTTCCGCGATTGGGCGGGCGTGACGGGCACGAGCTACATCTACGCCGACGACGAGGAGCTCTATAAAGAGATTCTCGATACGAAAGGCGACCTGAGCTATCGCTGCCTGGAGGCGACCCTGGCGCTGTACCCGCCCGGGCTGTTCGACTTCGCGCACATGTGGGAGGACATCTGCTTCAAGACCGGGCCATTGGTGATCCCGAAGGTGTTCCGGGAGTGGGTGGGGCCGCACTATAAACGCATGACGGACCTGCTGCGGCAGCACGGCACCGACCTGGTGAGTTTGGACTGCGACGGCTGCATCGACGCGCTGCTGCCCATCTGGCTGGAGAATGGCGTGAACGTGATGTTCCCCATCGAAGTCGGCACCTGGGGGGCGAGCATCGCGCCCTGGCGGGAACAGTACGGCCGCGAACTGCGCGGGGTGGGCGGCATGAACAAAAACGTATTCAGCCGGGACTTCGACGCCGTTGACGCTGAAATCGAGCGGCTGAAGCCCCTGGTGGCCCTGGGGGGCTACATACCCTGCCCAGACCACCGCATCGCGCCGGACGCGAAGTGGGAGAACGTGGCGTATTATGTGAAGCGAATGAGGGAAGTGTTTTAGGGGTTTTTGTACCCCCTCAGTCGCCGCGCCGAACGTCTGCGAAAGACCGGATATGCTCGCGGCGACAGCTCCCCCAAGGGGGAGCCTGGGAATTGTTGCCGAAAGTGCATGTATGCCGAAGGAAAAATCCCCGGCTCCCTGGCGAGGGAGCTCTGCCGCTGCCGACTCCCGCAGGAGCCAGTGGCGGTAGAGGAGCATCGCGGAGCGACAAAAATTTGGCAGCGAGGAGGTCAACACCATGAAAATGAAATTACAAGGTGTCCGGGTGATTGAAATGCCAGCCTTCCGGGCGGTGTCGTCTGGTTTGTGCAGCCATGACGAGATTTTCGGCGAAAATGGCTTCGACCAATGGATGCGGGCGCACAGCCGCCTGGTGAGGGACATGCTCTATGCCCACCCGGACTTTATGTGGCCAGAGGACGAGGAAAACTGCGTCTGGATATGGGCGGTCAAGGACTGGGTGACCGAGGAGGACGTGGCCCCCTATGAGCTCATCGAATACGAGGGCGGCATGTTTGTGGTGGCCACGATGGACGAGGACGACCCGAAGGACCGCCGGGCGGTGACCACTCTGATGTGTAAGTGGATAGCCAAAAGCGGCGTCTTCGAGCTGGACGAGCGCCCCGGGCACCGGGGCATGGGGCATATGACGGGCTGCGGGGCGATACAGAAGGCGCTGGGCTTTCCGCAGCAGGAGGTCTTTTTGCCGCTGAAATTCAAAGAGAAAGCTTAACGAAATGCCGAAAAAAACGATATTGGGCTTCACTCCCGGGCGGTTCGTCTTCGTGCTGGGCACCATGCCGGCGCTTATCGCCTGCGGGGCGCTGACAAAACAGCCCTGGTACGAGATGCTGCTCTCGGTGTACTCTGTTTTCACGCTGATGTACCTGGCCGAGGGCAGGCGCGCGGGCCCGGCCTGCGGCATGTTCTTTTGCCTGGGATACGGCGCGCTGTTTTTCTCCAAGCAGATTTACGGGCTGGCCGCGTTCAACACGCTGTTCGGGTTCCCGGTGTATCTGGTGACGCTCATCGCCTGGGGCAAGCACATGAATGAAAAAGCAGTCGAGCCGAAGAAGCTCACGCGGGGCGGCTGGGCGCTGGCGCTGTTCGCGTGTGTAGTGAGCTTCGCGGGGATGCTCCTGCTGCTGCGGGCGCTGGGCTCGCGGGCCGCGCTGTGGGACAGCCTCACGCTGTCGCTTGTCGGGCCGGGGCTGGTTCTGCTGTTGCTGCGCTATGTGGAGAGCTGGGTGTTCAACCTGGCGGGCAGCGTTGTGGTGCTGGTTTTATGGGTACTCAACACCATGGAGGACATGGCGAACCTGAGCTTCGTGCTCATCGCGGCGCTCCAGACGGCGGTGAACGCCATAGGTCTTGTGACGTGGTTGAGGCTTTTTGGCACCCCCTCACCGCTGCGGCGGAGGTGAGGGGGAACAAGACGAGAGGGTGAATCCACAATGCTTGAAACAGCACATTTAAAACCCCCGCGTTACGCCCTGCTGGACGAGCTGCGGGGGGTGGCGATTGTCCTCATGGTGGTGTATCACGCGTTTTATTCGCTGGGCTATGTGTTCGGCAGCGGGACGGGCAGGGGGCTGTTCGCCGGCATGGGGCCGGTGCAGCCCTTCATCGCGGGGACGTTCATTTTTTTGTGCGGGGTTTGCTGCCGGTTTTCGCGCTCGAACCTGAAACGCGGGATGAAGCTGGCGGGCGCGGCGGCTGTGGTGACCCTGGCCACCCTGGCGATGACTCTTTTCGGCGTGGACGAGGTGATTTGGTTCGGCGTGCTGCACTTTTTGGCCTGCGCGGTGATGCTGTTCGCAATGGCCCAAAAGGCTATAGGGGCCAAGATGGCCCAAAAGGCTATAGGGGCCATGTCATTTCAAAAGCTGTCGTGCAAAATTAATATCCCGGCCTGGGTGCAGGCTGTTATTCTTATGGCGTTGTTCTTCGTGTTCACCTGGTGGCGGCCCTTCCCGCGGACAGATTTCTTTATCCTATACGCGCTGGGCTTCCCCAGTTCCACGATAAGCTCGGCGGACTATTTTCCATTGATACCGTGGATGTTTCTATTCTTTGCCGGAACTGTTGTGGGCACATACGGGAAACAAGGGCGCTTCCCGGGCTGGATGGAGAAATCACGTATCCCGCCGCTGGCCTGGCTGGGCAGGCATTCGCTGTTGATTTACCTATTGCACCAGCCGGTGCTGTTCGGGGTGTTTTATCTGTTGGGGGCTTTGTAATGCTATGCACTGCTTTGCCAACCCCCCGCTGACGCCAGCGTCTCCTGCGGGAGCCGCATGACGTCGCTGCCCCCCACAAGGGGGCTCCTGACGGCAACCGAGGGTTCGCGGGAACCGTCAGAATCCTGATTCCGCAAAAAAGCGTCTTTTGAGATAGGATTAGATTAGAATATCGATCATCCCGCATATCGCGTTGTATATGATGCCGTCCTGCTCCTTGATCTGCTTGAGGAGCATGACGGCCATATCGCATATGCTGTATTTTTGCATACCGGTGGGCTTGCGCACGCCGGGCAATACGCGCAGCTGCCACTGGCAGGACCAGGAGAGGTGGCAGGCATAGGCGATGCGATTGCCGAGCTCCTTCAATCGCGGGTCATTCAGCTCTTCCCAGATCGGGGTGCCGAAGCGGTCCCCGGTTTCGAAGGTCTCCTGCATGTTGTGGCAGTTCCAGGTTGTGCCCTTGTAGGCGATCTCCAGCAGGCGCTTGAACTCTTTCATCTTGAATGTGCGCATGTTTTCGCTTTCCCATTGCTTCCATTGATCGGCGAAGGCGTTGATATAGCTGTCCCAGGCCCCGGATTCCCGGTCGCGGTCCATGACGCGCTTGATGCGGCGCAGGGCGTCGGGGAGGGCGTATTTGCGCTGTGCCCTGCCGGTGATGACATAGACGCTGCCGAGCTCGCTGGGTTTCGGCGCTTTTTTGGGCTTGTTCTGCGCGCCTTTTGGTTCGGGCGTGAGGAGTTTATCGCCGTCATAGCCGGTGATAACGCGAAATGAACCATGCTTGCTGTCTTTTAAACGCGCAAGCACGGGCATGCCCTTGTCAATGCTTTTGCAAAGATGCTCCATGAGATTGCCCGTGTGCTTTTCGTAGCTGTAGCCGGCGTAGCCCATGACGAAGTCGACCATGTCCTCCGTATCGTAGATTTCGCTGTAGATAGCCGTGGGGATGTCGCCCCAGCCGCGCACCGTGGCCGAGCAGCCCGAAATCGTATCGAACAGGAAGAAGTGCTGCGTGGCCTGGTTTTGGAGGGTCAGGCAGCCCTCGCCGCCCGCTATGCCCTCCAGGTGCATGTACAGGGCAGTGAAGCAGTTGGTGAAGTCCAGGTTCCGGAAGCCCGAAAAATGGAAGTCGTAGTCGGCGGGCTTGATGGGGCCTCCCTGGAATGGCGCGGGGAAGGCGGGGAGCCGCGCTTCCCGCGCGTCTTCGCTTTGCGCCTGGGCCATGCTGACGATCTCGGGCTTGCGTGGTTGATAGCTTTCCGGGTGATAATCAGGTTTTTTGATGGGTTCGCTCATATAAGTCACTCCTTACCTGCTTGATAAGCTGATTATATCGCATTTTTCGGGCTTTGTATTATCATCCCGTTTCATAATTTGCTCTTTTTGCGTTAATATTACGGGGCAATACACTTTCATGCCCAGATTATCGTATCCGCCCCGGGCGTCGTACACCGCGAAGCAGTCGTCATGTCTGGCCTCCATGCCATTGTTTGCGGCAAAGGCAAGCAGGCGCCGGCACAGGGTCTCGTAGTCCCCCATCACCGGGCTGTGCAGCACGAGGTAATGCCCCGGCCCGGGGGTGAGCGTGTGTTCCTCTATCGAAGCGCCGACCTGAACGCCGCAGATATAGCCTACTGCGTTTTCTTGATAGTAAAAGCCGTTTGCGCGCTGCAAAACGTGGGGGTGCCGCTGCTTGAGAAATTCCATCACGGTGCGCGATGCGGCCTTCTCCGTCTTCGCCTCGGCAACGACAAAGCGCAACGCCGGATTTTGTTCTAACGTGAGATTCGTACTGTCGCCGCGCTTTTGGATGGGAAGGAACAGCCGCAGCTTCACGGGCCGGCCCTTCCTGAAGATATATTCTTCGAAGTAGGGCTGCTCGCCGCGCCGGAACATGCTGCCCGCAAGCCAGGTCAGATAGAGATAATCCCACGCGGCGTTTATTTTTTCTTCTATATTCGGACAGGTTGTTTGGGCGAAAAGACCCGTGACGGCGGGCTGGTCGGGGTTGTCGTCCTCTATAAATAGCTCATAGCAGAGCTTCGGTCCCCGCTGTTTTCCGTTGCGGCCGAACACCCTGCCGCGGTAGCCGGGCCGGGCGGCGAAGAACCACTCCAGGGCTCTATCTTCTATGCCTTTCAGGCGGCTGTCATAGTAGCGCAAAAGCAGCGTGGGCGGTATGCTCTCCGGCTTCACGGAAACCTGGAAGAGCGCCTGCCCCGCATATGGCGGGAAGAAATAATAGGCCTCGCTGTTCTTATACGCGAGGGGCGTCATGCCCGTCGTCTGCCGCACGGCGCGGCCCATCGCCTGCTGCGACGAAAAACCGCACTGGCAGGCGATGTCCACCAACGGCAGCTGTGATGTTTTGATCAGCGCCAGGGCGTTGGAGAGCCTGCGCCGGCGGATGTATTCGCTCACCGTGTGTCCGGTGACGCTGTAGAAATCCCGATACAGCTGCGAGCGCGAGTGCGGCCCGGCTCCGGCCAGGCGCTCCACGCGCAGCTCGTCCGCGAGGTTCTGTTCCAGCGCGGCGAAGAGGGGTTCAAGGGGCATGGGCAAAGCTCCTTCGAGTAGTATTCATCTTGATTATAGCGCTTATGCAGGAGAAATGCAAGGCAAAAAAATGGCCCCGGCATCGCCGAGGCTCTGTTTGACAAACAGGCAAAAATAGTATATACTTGTAACGCGAATCGCTTAAAGGGCTTTGCTTAGGAAGAACATCAGCCAGAGCAGGGCGATGAACACCGCCTCAACGGGGATGGCAAGCTTGGTGTATTTTTCCTTCCAGCCTTTGTCAACAAAGGTGAAAATCGTCCTCGTGACGAAAACGACATTGGCGAATATCAACCCACCAATCAGCGCGAAGCCGCCAAGGCCATTGAAAAACAAAACCAGCAGAAACAGGCCCAGCGCAAAGGAAATACCGCCGTAATAGACCCTGATCTCCGTGACGCCGGCCGGGCCATCCGGTTTGATGGCGAACATGGCGGCGTTTTTCACGGGCTTGGCCATGAACACGACCGCCATGCCGAAAAAGTAGAGCGCGAGGCCGAAGACCGCGATGGTTACGGGGATGCTTTCGGTCAGGAGTTCTTTCATAGGGGATACCTCCTCCATATCTTGATATCAGCCTGGATTATAAATCGTGTACGGCACGGAATTCAGCCTCAATGTCAGCTGCAGGGTATAGAAGGTGAAAACCGGCACCCCAAATGGGTAAAGAAAATTATATTTTTGACTGCCCGCCGTCATTACGCTTCGAGCAAAGGTAAGGCAATTATCGCCAACCGGAATGAGGCTGGTAAAGAAGCTGGCATACATGTAGAAGTCCCGGAACTCGTTTTTTTCAGCGTGGTCATACATCCTCCGCCCCTCCGCCGGCAGGATGTCAAATTGGATGACCCTGTTGAATTGGAAATGCGATATCGCGTTGGGGATGAGCCCGTCTTTCAAAAACTGCCGCAGCTGGCCGGGCGAAAGCGATGATTTCCACAAGCCGCCCGTTTGATAGGAGTATAACACGCCATTGCTGTTTTTATCCGCCAACACAAGCGCGCAATGCCCAAACCCGTTGGCAGCCTTCGTGTCGACCAAAAATATGCACTGCTGTATCGCGTTGGGGTCGACTTTCGCGGATGCGCCCATTGCGCAGGCGGCGCACAGGGCAAGGCAAACCAACAGGATAGCCAAAAAACGCTTCATAGAAAATGCCTCCTAGAATTATATTCCATCGCAACTGGCACGCCTACAGGGACTCGAACCCCGGACCCACTGCTTAGAAGGCAGTTGCTCTATCCACCTGAGCTATAGGCGCGTTTGTTAGTATATTCTAGCACGCGGGCGGCAAAAATGCAATAGTAAATTTCACGGAAGGTGCGTGTTTGAAAAATGACGCCCGGCAATTTTTTAAACAGCAAGTTTATGCTTCGCAAAAACTTATAAGGATGGATCATAATCATGCAGGACAACACCCTTTGGGACGCCCTGGCCGACGACTGCGACGAGCGCATGGGCAGCGACGGCAATAATTTTCATCGGGAGCTCATACGCCCGGCGACGCTGCGCCTGCTGGAGCCAAAGCCAGACGAACGCGTTCTGGACGCCTGCTGCGGCAACGGCCTGTTCTCCCTGTGCCTGGCAAAGCTGGGCTGCGAGGTGGTTTCTTTTGATTTCAGCCCTAAAATGCTCGGCCACGCGAAGAGGCGCTGCGCGGAATATTTTGACCGGGTAGGATTTTCCCTGGCCGATGCGACCAATTATAACGAAATCATCGCGCTGGGAAAGGGTAAACCCTTCGACAAGGCCGTGGCCAACATGGCCGTAATGGACATCGAGGACATAGGGCCGTTGTTCCGGGCGGTATATGCTATGCTGAAACCCGGCGGGGTGTTCGTGTTTTCGGCCCTGCACCCCTGTTTCCAGTCGCCCGGGCGGGATTCCACCCCGGATGGCGAGGGCCTGATCACATATAACTATATCGAGCCATGCAGGCACAGCGTGACGATTCTTGCCAACAACGAGAAGCGCGCGTGGCACTGGCACCGGCCATTGCAGGAGCTGCTTGGAGTGGGCTTCGCGGCCGGATTCGTGCTCGATGGCCTGGAGGAGCCCGTGTTCGGGCCGGGCTTCGGCTCCAGCCCCAAATGGAACCGGCTGCCGCTGCCGATTGTGATGAGAATGAGAAAATAGAAAGGCCCCGCCATGTACAACCCCGCATCCCCCCATGCCGACGAATTCATCGATCACGATGAAATCCTCGAGACCCTGCGATACGCCGAAGAAAACAAGTCCAACGCCCCGCTGATCGTTTCGATCCTGCGCAGGGCGGGGGAGAGGAAGGGCCTGACCCACCGGGAGGCCTCGGTTTTGCTTGCCTGTGAGCTGCCGGAGCAAAACGAACAATTGCTGAAGCTGGCAAGGCAGATTAAAGAAGAATTTTACGGCAGGCGCATCGTGCTGTTCGCGCCGCTGTATCTCTCCAACTATTGCGTCAACGGCTGCGTGTACTGCCCGTATCACTGCCAGAACAGGTGTATCCCCCGGAAAAAACTCACGCAGGAGGAGATCGCCCGGGAGGTCATCGCGTTACAGGACATGGGGCATAAGCGCCTGGCGATCGAGTGCGGGGAGGACCCTGTGCACAACCCCATCGAGTATATCCTGGAGAGCATAGACACCATATACAATATACGCCACAGGAACGGCGCGATCCGCAGGGTAAACGTGAATATCGCGGCCACGACCGAGGGAAATTACCGGAAGCTGAAGGACGCCGGCATCGGGACATACATCCTGTTCCAGGAGACCTACCGCCGGGAGAGCTACGAGGCGCTGCACCCCACGGGGCCCAAGCATGACTACGCACGGCAGACCGAGGCCATGGACCGCGCCATGCAGGGCGGCATTGACGACGTGGGCCTGGGCGTGCTGTTCGGCCTGGAGAGCTACAAGTATGAGTTCGCGGGCCTGCTGATGCACGCGGAGCACCTGGAGGCCGCCTTCGGCGTGGGGCCGCACACTGTCAGCGTGCCGCGCGTCAAGCCGGCGCAGGGCGTGGACCCGGAGAGCTTCAAGGGCGGCGTGCCGGACGATATTTTCGCGAAGATCATCGCCTGCATACGCGTGGCGGTGCCCTACACGGGGATGATCATCTCCACACGGGAGAACCAAGCCGTGAGAGCACGGGCGCTGGAGCTGGGCGTATCGCAGATTTCCGGGGCGAGCAGGACGGGCGTGGGGGGATACACCTCGAACGCGCACGATACGGACCAGTTCGACATCAGCGACAACCGCACCTTGGACGAGGTTGTGCGCTGGCTGATGGAGCTGAGGTATATCCCAAGCTTTTGCACCGCATGCTATCGCCAGGGCCGCACGGGGGACCGATTCATGGAGCTGCTCAAGGCCGGGCAGATTCAAAATTGCTGCCAGCCCAACGCCCTGATGACATTGCAGGAGTTTTTGATGGACTACGCCGGCCCCGCCACGCGTAAGCTGGGAGAGAGGCTGATAGAACGCGAGATGGGGGCCATCCCCAGCCCGGAGATGCGGGAGGTTACGACGAGGCACCTGGAGGGGATCCGGCGGGGGGAGAGGGATTTTCGGGTGTGATATTGCAATCGATAATAAAGTGTGGTATAATAGAGATGGGAGGTGATGACAACCATGTCCCTCAATACAACCCCATCCGCCCAGCGCGTGCACATAGGCTTTTTCGGGCGGCGCAACGCGGGCAAATCCAGCCTGGTCAACGTCGTGACGGGGCAGGCCCTCAGCGTGGTTTCAGATATCCCCGGCACCACCACCGACCCCGTGCGCAAGGCCATGGAGCTGCCGCCGTTGGGCCCGGTGCTGGTCATAGACACTCCGGGTTTCGACGACGAGGGGGCGCTGGGCGCCCTTCGTGTAAAAAAGACCCATGAAATCTTGCGGGAGGCGGACGTCGCCGTGCTGGTGATTGACGCCGCGCGGGGGATCACCAGCGCTGACGAGGAACTGATTGGTCTTTTTAAAAAAAGTAGTACGCCGTATATTGTTGCGTTGAATAAGAGCGATTTGGGCAATGCAAAATGCAGAATGCAGAATGCAATTGAGGTTTCGGCTCTTACTGGGGAGAATATATATGAGCTGAAGGATGCAATCGCCCGTCTGGCACCCCAAAAAGAGGAGAGGCGATTGCTGGGCGATCTGCTCGCCCCGGGGGACTGCGTTGTATTGGTTACGCCCATCGATGCCGCCGCGCCCAGGGGCAGGTTGATTCTCCCGCAGCAGCAGGCGCTGCGCGATATTCTGGACGCCGGTGCCTATGCCCTGGTGACGAAGGAGACTGAGCTTGTAAGCGCCCTGGCGCGGCTGAAAATGCCGCCAAATTTGGTTGTTACGGACTCCCAAGTGTTTCACTATGTGGCCGGGGTGGTACCGGAGGATGTGCCGCTGACCTCGTTCTCAATTTTGTTCGCGAGATACAAGGGTTTTCTAAAAACAGCGGTGGAAGGGATAGAGGCCCTGCAAAATCTTTCCGAGGGAGCAAAAATTCTCATCGCCGAGGGGTGTACGCACCACCGGCAGTGCGACGACATCGGCACGGTGAAGCTGCCGCGCTGGATACGGGAGAAGCTGGGCCGGGACTTCGCGTTTTCATTTTGCTCGGGCAATGAGTTCCCGGAGGACCTTTCATCTTACGCGTTGGTGCTCCATTGCGGCGGGTGCATGCTCAGCGAGAAGGCAGTGCGCGCACGCGCAGACGCAGCCGCGGCGCAGGGCGTGCCTTTCACGAACTATGGCGTGTGCATCGCCTGGCTGCAGGGGATTTTGGAACGGTGTTTACGACCGCTGGACAATAGATATTAGACGTTGGATGTTAGATATCTATAGTTGCGGCTTCATCCTCTAAAAATCTAATGTCTAACATCTTAAGTCTAGATTGGGAGGTAACAGCATGGATAAGCATAAGCGCGCGCACAGATGGGCATTCCCGCTGGGGGTGATCCTCACGGCGCTGGCGGTGGTGGGCGCGGTGACTTTGGTGCGCCTGGCCGCCGGGAACATCCGGCAGCAGATACTCAACCCCAAGGAAAAACTCGCCTACGAGGAGTTCCTGGCGAAGATCATCGTGCACGACCCGGATCCCTTCGATTCCGTGGGCGCGGTTCCCATAGGGAGCATCCCGCAGCTGCTGGACATCAGCATCTGGTCCATCCTGCGCGGGGACGACGCCACGCCCGGCAATATTCCCACGGACGACGATACGGGTGATTTGCTCATCGACCAGGAGAAGGTGGCGGCCGAGTTCGAGAAGATATTCGGCGAGCCGCCGCCCACCCACGCGAGCATCGAGGGCAGCGACTTCGACTTCATCTACGACGAGGAGGCGAAGCTCTACCGCGTGCCGGTGACGGGCTCGCTGAGCATCTACACCCCGCGGGTGAAGATGAAGAGCGTGAAAAAGACCGGCGGGGCCATAGAGCTGACGGTGGATTACCTGGCTTACAACGACTTTGCGCTCAACGCCGACGGTACCTACAGGGAACCCGATGTTCCCGCCAAGACCATGCTCATAACCCTTTACACCCAGGCGATCGAGGGCTATCCCTATCGCGTGGGCGCCATCCGCCAGACCCTGGGCGAGGATTCCGTGGGCGGTGCGCCGAGGCTGGGATAGGTTTGCAGAGCAGTAACCTATGGAACCCCCCTGTCGCTGCGCGACAGGGGGGTTCCTAAAAAACGGGCAGCTGCTCATCACAGCCGCCCGTTCTGCTTTTATGCCGGATATCAGTCCTCCGCCGGCACCTCCGGAAGATCCCTTGCCTGCCGCCACACGACGGTGATGGCCTGCTGGATGTTCCCGGGGGCGACCATAAAGTCCACCGTCACGGCGTCGCCCGTGTTGAGCAGCACCACGCCGGGCACCTGCGCGGCGGTGATGGCGTAATACAGGTCGCTGCCGGCCAGCCGGAGGTAGTAAGTGGTGTTGCCGTTGATCACGGCTGTGCGGATATCGTTGATCGCGCCGGTGACGCTGCCCGTGCCGTCGGGGTTGGGTTCGTCGGGGCCTTCGCCGGGGCCGGGCTCAACAGGCGGCGGTAAAATCTGGGTGATCTCCACGCCGTTGTCCTTTAGGGCCTGGATATAGAGCGCGGTGCATTCGGCCAGGGTTTTTCCCACAACTTTAATTTTGTTATACTGAGCTACGTTGATCATGGAGTAGCTCTGCACCACCTTGGAGTCGTCCTTGAGGGACAGGAAGTAGGTGGGCTGGCCAGAGACGTTAATCAGCAACGGGAAGGTTGCCTGCCATTTGTAGGCGCTCACCAAGCCCTCCGCGGCCTCCTTGGCGGAGCTCTCCATGGCGCCCTCCATCTTGTAGAAGTCGGCCTTCTTCGTGCGCTGGTTCACCAGCAGGAAGCCGATGATGGAGCTGTCTGTGGTAGCGGAGGTCACGCCGGTATACATGAACACGTCGTCGTCCTTGGCGATGTACGCGTAGTCGGCGGTGGTCGTCTTCACGCCCCTCTGGCCCAGCAGGGAGTTCCAGAAACCGCTGGCGTATTTGCCGTGGAAGTTATACTGCGTGGTGAGCAGCGTAGCGCTGAATACCCGGTCGATCCACTGCAGGTCCGGATTATCGCGCAGGTCCGCCAGGCTGTATTCCGTGCATTCGCCGGTCACGGCGTCCACCAGCACGATGCCGATGACGTCCTCGCCGCCCAGCAGGCCGATGGTTTTGTCGATGCGCGGGGCGATCCAGTAGGGGTTGCCGTCGTCGTCGATTTCAAAGTTGGGGATGCCGAACATATAGGTTGGGTAGTTGAAACGCAGGTGCCGCTTGAGCAGCCTGTTGAAGTGCTCCGCGTCGGTGTAGCGGATCTTGTTCTCCAGCCGTACGAACTCGGATCTCTCGTTGGCCATGTCCACGATGACGTAGCCCGGCAGGCCGTCGCGGGTATTGGTGAACCACTTGATGACGTCGGCGTAGCCAAGCCCCACCACGCGCACAGGTTTTCCGCGATAATAGATCATTGTGTTGCTTTGGCTGATGACGAACTGGGACACATAGTCGGCCAGGGCGCCCAGGGTGCGCTCGGCCACGGCCCTGGCCGCGGCCTCGTCCAGCCTGGGGATGGCCGAGAAGTTTGCCTCCGGCATGTCGTCCACGAAGGTGGAGTCCTCGCTCACGGGCATGATCCCGCTGTAACGCCTGGCGTTGAAGAAGGGCGAGGACACGGCCCAAGCCACAGCGAAGAACAGCGCCGTAACCAGGACGGCCACGAAGGGAACGATTGATTTCTGTTTGACAAAGGGCACGTATTCCGGCTTGGCGCTGGCCTGGCACAGCAGGAACAGGCATGCAATGAACGACGCGAACACGAGCGCGATGTACATATAGAATTCCTGGGCCTTGAAATTCAGCGGCGGCAGTATCACGTAATAGCCCACGGCCGCGGTGATCAGCGACCCTATGATGCTCAGTACGATGCGCAGCCCCGCGCGCTCGGGCGGGATGACGATGGTTTTAGGCCCCCGGCTTCTTTTGCCTCCGGCATCCACCTGGATGGGTTCCGACATGGTTTTTCCTCCCCAAAAATTATTTTACTCAAAACCGCCTTGCGCAATGGCGGCAGACTGTTGTATAATCATAACATACCCATGGGAAAAATACAAGTAAATTATTTGTGACTATGCAAGAAAGAGACCGCCATTGTTCTATTATGCCCCGCCCCAATCAGATAAACAAGCCTTGCGCGCCATTTCCCGCAGGGCCGGCTGCGCCCTGCTGGTCGTCTGCGCGCTGCAGTTGGCGGCGTCCTTCGTGGCGGTGTTTCTGAAAGACCGGCTGGGGCTCGGCGGCAGCCTGTGGTTCCACCTCGTCGCGGTGCTCAGCGGCATGACGGTCTTGGCCGGGGCAGCGGTGGGGCGGAGGTTGCTCAGAGTAGAGAGGCGCGACAGTGCGTCTCCAGTAAAAACAGCGCAGACGCACGGGTTTTCCTCGCGGGGGACGCATAATTTTTCTTCGCGGGAGACGCACTGCCGTGCGTCTCTATTTGACGCCTGCCTGCTGATCATCGCCGGTGCGGCCCTGTGCATGGCCGGCAACGCCGTGGGGGCGTTCGTGGAGCAGATAGCCAGGCAGGCGGGGATAGAGTTCCAAGGCGGGCCGGCGCCGGCGGCGCCCCAGAGCCTGCCGGGGCTTCTGCTCATGCTGCTGACGGTGGCGGTGCTCCCCGCGGTGGCGGAGGAGTGGCTGCTGCGCGGGGTGCTCCTGCCAACCCTGAAACCCTTCGGCGACGGCTTTGCGGTGGCCTGCACGGCGGCGCTCTTCGCCCTGCTGCACCAGAACATGGAACAGGCGCCCATGGCCTTCGTCTCGGGGCTTGCCCTGGGCTGGGCCTATGTCCGCAGCGGGCGGCTGGTTGTGCCTGTGCTCATACACCTCTGGAACAACGCGGCGGCCGTGGCGTTCACGCTTTTGCCGGAAGGCGCGGCGAATGTGTATGTGCCGGCCCTGGCTGTGCTGGGCGTGGTGGGTTTGTTTGTCTTATACCTGCGCCGCCGCCCACAGGACAACAAGGGCGGCCATGCGCCAAAAGAGATTTACCGCGAGATGCCTGCCTGGCGGCGCACTTCAAATTTTTTCTTTGGAAGTGCCGCGATGGCGCTGGCGCTGGCGTACTTCGTTGTGTTGATTGGGATGAATACGAGGATCACTTAGCAACTTGCACAACCTGTGGGGTCCGTTTGTGGATTATCAGCCTCGAACCCACAATATTTATACAAATTCCCGTTTAGGGCTGGTCAAAAAAACAAACTTGTGATATACTATTGTCAGCCGATTGAATCACCGACTTTAACAAAACAAAGGAGGGAATTTTCATGGCGGAAAATCCGGGGGATTATCGAGAATCAGTACCGCACGGCCAGTTGGGGATCATCGCGCTGCCGGGCTGCGAGCGCATTGCGCAGCAGGTGGACGCCTACATCACCGGCTGGCGCAGGGAATTCGTCAAAGGGCGGCCGAAGGAGGACATCCTGCGCCGCTACGTGAACGACACCTATCTCATCGACGCGCGCGTCGACCGCTTCCGCACGGGGGAGGCCAAGGCGGTCATCAGCCAATCCGTGCGGGGCCACGACCTGTTTTTGCTGTGCGACTGCTTCAACTGGGGCGTGCGCTACAACATGAACGGCGAGATGCGCCGCACCAGCCCGGACGAGCACTTCGCCAGCCTGAAGCGGGTCATCAGCGCGGCGGCGGGCAAGGAGCTGCGGCTGAACGTGATCATGCCCATGCTTTACGAGGGCAGGCAGCACCGGCGCTCGGCCCGGGAGAGCCTGGACTGCGCCGTGGCGTTGAAGGAACTGGTGCACCTGGGGGTGAAGAACATCATCACCTTCGACGCCCACGACCCCCGCGTGCAGAACGCCATCCCCAACTGCGGCTTCGAGAGCGTGCCGCCGGTCTATCAGATGATCAAGGCCATCCTCAACAACGTGCCGGACATCAACATCCACAAAGATAATTTGATGATCATCTCCCCCGACGAGGGCGGCATGCAGCGCAGCATCTTTTACTCCCACATGCTCCAGGTGGACCTGGGGATGTTCTACAAGCGCCGCGACTACAGCGTGGTACGCGACGGCCGCAACCCCATCATCGCCCACGAGTTCCTGGGCGCCAACGTGGAGGGCAAAGATGTCATCGTGGTGGACGACATGATCGATTCCGGCGACAGCATCATCGATGTGTGCTCCAAGCTCAAGGAACTGGGGGCCGACAGGGTGTTCGTGTGCGCGGCCTTCGGGCTGTTTTCCACGGGCCTTGGCCGCATGGACGCCGCCTACAAGGCCGGGCTATTCGACAGGATCTTTACCTGCGACATGATCTACACCCCGCCGGATCTGCTGGAGCGGCCCTGGTACGTCTCGGTGCGCATGTCGAAGTACATCGCCTACCTCATCGATACGCTCAACCACGACATGTCGCTCTCCAAGCTGCTCAACCCGGCGGACAGGATATTAAGGCTGCTGGTGGACAGAGGGTATAGGCTGGGGTAAGGGTACTACGCTCCCCCCGGCCTACGGCCACCCCCCTCGAAATCGAGGGGGGCTTTTTCTGCTCTACTACGAAAGATATGGTTGAAACGCAAATAGCCCCCTTCTTCAGAGGGGGTGGCCGAAGGCCGGGGGGTGTTACCACGCCTTTCCAAACCGCCCGCGCTCCAGCATATTCTTCGTAATAAATTTCTCCCCCGACCACGCCGCGCCCCATATGTTCGCCCAGCCCTCGCAATAGAGCCAGTAGTAGCTCACGTCCTTCTCCTTGCGCCAGCGCACGATGGGCGGCAGGTTGCACCAGGTGATCGAGGGCAGCCCCACCACGACCCAGTACAGCGGGCCCAGCAGCAGCGACTGCACGCAGTGGCCGAACTCGTGGATGCGGGTGTCGTTCACCCATTCCTCGCCGTGGGCGGGGTTCATGAAGATGAACATGCCAATGGATACCCCGCCGAAGCCCTTGGCATCCACGTAGGTGACGATCGCGCCGTGGAAGCGCTCCCAGCGATATTTTTTTCGCAGCAGCAGCCAGCCTATGCCCCCCACGATGTTCTGGCTCAGCGCCCAGGTCCATTGCAGCAGGTAGAAGACCGCCAGTTTGAAGCTTTTCATTTGTGGTATTTCCCCCCAGATTGAATTTGTGAGGCCCGGTAGATTTGCTCGAGCAGCATGACGCGCGCGAGCTGGTGCGGAAAGGTCATATCTGAAAGGCTCAGTTTTAACTGGGCCTGTGTTTTTATGGTTTCGCTCAGACCGAAGGAGCTGCCGATGAGGAAGGCGATCTCGTTCGGTTGGGCGTCTATCCAGGCGGCGAACTGCTCCGAGCGCATTTGGCGGCCCTCCACGCACAGGGCGGCGATGCTTGCCCCTTTGGGAATTTTGCTCAGCGCGAGCTTTGTCTCGGTATCAAGCGCCTGTTCGATTTGCGCGGCGGAGGGCATGTCTGACAGGGCGGCGGGCGGCAACTCGATGACCTCAAGCCTGCACCAGGGCCCCAGGCGCTTTTCGTATTCGGCGCAGGCCTGCCGCCAATGGGGCTCTTTGAGCTTGCCGAAGCAGATAATTTTGACACGGCGCATGGGTCACCTCAGTTTTTTCACTATTTCCAGAATGTCGTCGGTGTACGCGTTGCCCACCCCTTCCACATCCCCGTCGGGGGATACGCTGATGCAGGTGAAGCTGCCCGGCTCCTGGTCGTAGGGCGAGCGCCGGGGCAGTTCCTCGGGGAAGTATTCGCGCAGATATTTCAGCGCGTTGCCACGTGGGAAGACCACGTTGCCCTTGCCCACGGGCACGCCCGGGAACTGTGCCAGGATTTCGCGGGTGCGCACATTCCAGGGGTTTTCATCTTCGCGGCTGACGAGCCATGCCGGATGCAGCCTGACATGCTGCGTATATTTGGCGAAGAGCTTCACAGGCTCGATGGGGATGGTCTCCTGGTGGAAGGCATCGACCGAAAGCAATATCTCCGTGGCGCAATGATTGAGCTTGTCCGCTACAGAAGCGATCTTGTTTTCGTCGTGGGTGAAAAAGCCATTGGTGATCAGCTGGCGTTTGGGTATGCCGGCCTGTTTGGCCTCCTCGAAGATGGCGCAGACGTCATCCGGATAGAGCAGCGGCTCGCCGCCGAAGCACATGACGGACTCAATGGGGTACTTCGACTTGATGCGGGTCAGCATGCCGGCCAGGCGCGCATATTCGATGTGCCCGGATATGTCCTCGTGTTCGCCTATGGAGCAATGCTTGCAGCGCCCGGTGCAGGCCCAGGTGATGACGAATTCCACGCGGTTGATAGACATTTCTTGCCCCCCAACGTCTAATATCTAGCGTCTAAAATCTAAAATCTAGCAACCATCTCCCCGTATTCCGCCTTGCACTTGGCGATGTAGGCCTGTACCTCCTCCAGCGTGGGCATGAAGCACGAGCAGCCGTGCGCCCCCACCAGCAGCGAGGCAGAGGCGCTGCCCAGCTCCAGGCAGTCCATCAGGTCCCAGCCCTCGAACAGGCCGTAGAGGAAGGCCGAAGCGTAGCCGTCGCCGCCGCCGAAGCTTTTCAGCGCCTGCACGGGGAAGGGCTTGATGCTGTAGCTTTCATCTCCGACCCAGGCCGTGGAGCCCTTCTTGCCGTGCTTGATGACGACGATTTTGGCGTTTTTGCTTTGCCAGTAGGCGGACGTAGCTTCGTCCGTGCCGGGGAGGGCCAACAGGGCCTCTGTCAGGTCATACTCCTCGCGACTGCCGAGGATCACGTCGGCCGATTCAGCTACACGCGAATAGTATAGAGCAATTTCGGCGGCGCTTACCCAGTTGTAGGGCCTGTAATCGATATCGAAAATAATCGGTGTGGCGGTCTTCTGCGCCAGTGCCACGGCCTTGAGCGCCGCCTCCCGGGAGGGGCTTTGCGCCAGGGAGGTGCCGGAGATCAGCAGGGCCTTGGCGCTTGCGATGTATTCCTCGTCGATGTCGCCGGGTTCAAGGGCGAGGTCCGCGATGTTTTTGCGGTACATGAGGATGCTGCTTTCGTCCCGGCTGAGGATCTCCGTGAAGGTCAGGCCCAGCTTTTCGCCGTTGGCGCAGGTTCGAACGCGGCTGGTGTCCACGCCCTCGCGCTGGAATTCGCTGATCACGTATTCTCCAAAACGATCATCGGATACCCGGCAGAAGAAGCCGCATTTTTTACCCAGGCGCGACAGCCCAACGGCGATGTTGGCCGGGCTGCCGCCGAGGTACTTCTTGAAGGTGGTGCTCTCGGCGAGGGTTTGGAAGTAGTCCACGGGGTTGAAGTCGATGGCCGCGCGGCCCAGGAGCACCAGGTCGAAGGGGCGGGAGGGGTCGAAGGGGATGTTGTACATGGCTTGTCCTTTCACAATGCTGAATGCTGAATTGAATCGCTCCGCGATGCCATCCTCAGACCCGCAGGAGCCGTTGG
>Ga0123353_10003083_pt1 | contig 20883 bp, 30 predicted proteins | sample TergutLab28metaG_3_FD_92763 | JGI IMG/M metagenome (GOLD analysis project Ga0123353, IMG submission 92763) | Labiotermes labralis P3 segment gut microbial communities from Petit-Saut dam, French Guiana - Lab288 P3 | ecosystem: Host-associated > Arthropoda: Insects > Digestive system > Gut ... | reverse complement strand
CCGCCCCGCTCGTGCTTCTTCTCATACGCGGCGGCCAAAACCTCCACCATCGCGGCAAAGGTTTCCCTTTTTACCCCGATGATCTGCTTGAAGTCCGCGTCCTTCAAGCGCTGCGTTTTCTCAAAGTGGTTCATTTTTTCAGCCCACTACGATTATATCACATCCACTCCCTTTCTGCAAGCACTGTTTCGATGGTTTCCGAGGAGGTCTATTATCGATACCAGATCAAGCCGCTGGTTAGATTCGCGATGCGGGAATTTTCCACAGCAAGCGCGAAGGGGCCGTCGGCGGCTATCGCGGCAGCGGCGCGCAGCAGCAGGGCCGCCACGAACACCAGCAGCACGCCCTTCACGAGGCCCAGGGCCGCGCCGAGCATCCAATCTGTCTGCTTGAAGACCGGGACTTCGCGTAATTTCTCCAGCTTGGAGCCAACGAAGCGCAGGGCGATCAGCAGCAGAAGGAAGAGCAGGAGGCAGATGATCAAACGAATGACGGAGATGGCGATGGGCGCGACGACGCTCTGCTCCAGCAGGGCGGCGGCATTGGCCGCGCTGAAGTTCGATTTCAGGTTGCCGATGAGGCTTTCGGTGGGCACGCCCGCGTAGTCCGCCAGCTGCCGCACGGCCTCGGGCAGCTCCTCTATCACGCTCTGCGCCGTCTGGGCGATCTGGCTTTTGTCTATGGCGGCGCCTATCTGCTGTTCGATCAGCGCGCGCGCGGGCGCGGCGGCGAAGGCCTCGTAGGCGGGCGGGGCCAGCGCGGCGCTCAAAAAGCCCGCCAGGGCGATGCTGAGGATCCACGCCGCCAGGCGCAGCACGGTTTTGAAGAAGCCCCGGCGCGCCGCGGCGAGCACGACCAGGAGAAAGGCCAACACCAAAAGCAGATCGATAATCCAGGCGGACAAAGCAATCCCTCCTTTACAGAGTGGAACGTTTCCATTTTGTAGTATACCACACTTTGCCTTGCGGTGCAATGGCTAAATTGTAAATGTTTTGCGGGCAGCCGCTCTGAACGGCACAGCGGGAAAATGCCGTTCCGGCAAAGTTGAGCCCCAAAATTGCATTGACTTTTCCCCTATCCGGTGCTATAATAATACCGGCGTCGTCATTGGGGCGATGGCGGCCATTCCGGGACGTGGCGAAGCTTGGTATCGCGCCTGCTTTGGGAGCAGGATGCCGCTGGTTCAAATCCAGTCGTCCCGACCACGAAAGCGAGGCCTTGAGCCAAAAGGCTTGAGGCCTCATTAAGGAGAGGCGCAAGCATCAATGAAGCTGAATCCATTTGAACGCGAGCTTGACGCAATCCGCATCGGGCTCTACGAAGCAACAAAAGAGATGACCGCACAGGAGCGGTTGGCCTATCTGCGCAGCCTGTCCGCGCCTATTCACAGGGAGCTCGGCGTAGAGCCGATCAGTCATACAGGAGGCAAGCCATGAATCCAAAACAGCGCGCATACACAACCAAAGCCCTGCGCCTGCTTGCGGCCACGGCATTGGTTATTGTGCCCATTGCGCTGCTGCTCATCGCACTTTGGAAGCTGGACGTGCCTCGCCGTGCAGAAGCGCTGCGCGAGGCTTCCTTTGCGGCCTATCTGGCCGTTTATTATGGCAGCGGCATCATAGTGCTTGTCACTTTAGTTCTTAGTTGGTGGCTGGCTAGCTGGGTCGTTTCGGGAAAGTTCAGCTGGGGCGGTGGCATAACGGTAACTGTCTCGCTGCTGGGCTCTCAGCTTGTCACCGAAATTATCGCCGAAATGACTTCGCAGCACTGGACAAGTCTATTCTGGTTGAGGCTTGTGCTGTATACTGCATTCGTAACGCCCTATTTTCTTGTTCGCTGGCTGAGAAAAAAGAAAAAGCAGAGCGCCAGCTCAGAAGTCATTCAGCATTCAGCATTATGAATTCAGCATTGGAGTATCTCATGCCCATTGACCTCCCCGCCCCGGCCCTCGCGCCGGTGGCCCCTGTGCTGCGCGCCATGATGGACGCCGATACGCTGCCTCACGCGCTGCTGGTGGAGGGCTCCTCCGAGGCTGCGCGGCGGGAGGCGGCCGTGGCGTTGGCGCGGGCTTTGGTCTGCGGGGGAGAGCCCAGGCGGGATGAAGACGAGGCGATGTTCGGGGGGATGTCGCTTTTCGGGGAGCCGGAGGATGCGCCGAAGGCGGCTGGCGCGCCGCAGGCGCTGCCATGCGAGGCCTGCCCCCACTGCCACAAGAGCGCCGGGGGCATCCACCCGGATCTGCGCGTCACCGAGGGCGGCGCGGGGGCGAGGAGCTTCCATATCGACGCCATACGCTCCCTGCGGCAGGACGCCTTCGTGCTGCCCAACGAGGCCTCGTGCAAAGTGTACGTGCTCCACAACGCGCAGTCCATGACGGCGGAGGCGCAAAACGCCCTGCTCAAGCTCCTGGAGGAGCCGCCGGACTACGTGTGCCTCATCCTGACCGCGCCCGCGCGAAAAAAATTGCTGCCCACGGTGATTTCCCGCGTGTTCGCGCTCTCTTTGGGCGAAGCTAAGGAGGAGGCCCCGGATGAGGAGCGCGAGGAGAAGGTGCAGGGCATCGCGCGGAATTTGGCAAACGCACTGGTGGGCGACAAGCCCTATGCCCGCCTGGAGGCCACGGCCCCCCTGGAGGGCGACAAAGACCTGGTGCGCGAGGTGCTCCCCGCCGCGCGCAGGCAGCTGCACTCCATGCTCGTAAAAGAGCCTGCGAGAGCGCAGCGCCTGCTGGTGCTGATTGAGGGGATTCGGGGCCTGGAGGGCGCGCTTGAACGCAACGCGAATTTGAATCTGCTGGTGACAATGGTGGCAGGGCTTTGAGCCTGCGCGAAAAAAATCTGCAAAAAATAATGAAATTCCAAAAAATACTTTACAAAGCCGAATAAACCTGCTATAATGTATTTACAATAGGATTGGTGTTTTGAAGTAGAGATTGTGCTGCTACACGCCCTTTGGGCTAATAAAGAAATGCGGGAAGGGGCACACCCGCCAAAACACCACCGTTGTAAATGCAGGGAGCGGTTTAGCTGCTCCCTGTTTTTGCGAATAAAGCGAATTGCATCAAGGAGATTATCTATGGCAACAATCATAGGCGTGCGCTTTCGCGAGGCGGGGCGTGTTTATTACTTTGACCCCGGCAACACCCGGCTGCGCAAGGGCGAGCACGTCATCGTGGAGACCGCGCGGGGCATCGAGTGCGGCGAAGTGGCGCAGGAGAACACCGAGCTGCCCGAGGAGCAGATCAAGCGGCCGCTCAAGCAGGTGATACGCCCGGCCACCCGGGAGGACCTGCGCAACCTGGAGAGCAAGGAGCAGCGGGAGGCCGAGGCCTTCAAGGTGTGCGAGGAGAAGATCCTCAAGCACGAGCTGGATATGAAGCTCGTGAACGTGGAGTACACCTTCGACGCCAGCAAGATCGTGTTCCATTTCACCGCCGACCAAAGGGTGGACTTCCGGGCGCTGGTACGGGATTTGGCGGGGCATTTCCACACACGGATAGAGCTGCGGCAAATCGGCGTGCGGGACGAGGCGAAGCTGCTGGGCGGCCTTGGCTACTGCGGACGCCCGTTTTGCTGCACCACCTTCATGAACGACTTCCACCCCGTGAGCATCAAGATGGCCAAGGAGCAGGGGCTCAGCCTCAACCCCAGCAAAATCAGCGGCACCTGCGGCAGGCTCATGTGCTGCCTGAAGTACGAGGAGGCGGCCTACGAGGACGCCCTGAAGGACCTGCCCAAGATTGGCTCGTATATAGACACCCCGGATGGGCGCGGCATGGTGACGGAGGTCAACGCGATCTCCAAGGCCGTGAAGGTCAAGCTGGACCGCAGGCCCGACGCCGCGCCGCAGACCTTCCAGTACGACGCCATCGAGGGCGTGAAGCGCAAGGCGGTGCTGCGGGATGAAGACCCCCTTGCCATGCCCGAGGCGCGGGCGAAGCCGCGTTTCGAGGAGGAGGACTGGGCACCCGAGAAGCAGGCGGAGACGGCGGAGAAGCCCGAACAGCGCGACGTCTACGAGAAGCGCGAAACCTACGAGAAGCGCGGCGCGGATGACCGCCGCGGCAGCGCCGACGATCGGCGGGGCAAGAACTGGCGTGAGCGCCACGCCCCGCGCAAGCAGGAGCCTGCCTACCGCCAGCCGCTTCCCGCGCAGCCGGCGCAGCGTCCGCAGCCGACAGAGCCTGCACAGCCGGCGCAGCGTCCGCAACAGGCACAGCCGCAGCGCCCGCAGCCGTTGCAACAGCCGCCTCCGCCGCAGAAGCCGCCGCCCGCGCAGCAATCCGAACGGCCCCAATACACTGACGCGAAGGCCGTGCCGCGCTACGGCGAGGTGCGCCGCGCCAACGCGCCCCAACAGCAGAATCCCGGCGGCACGAACTACAACCGCCAGCCCTGGCAGAAAAACCGGGACGGGCAGCAGAAGCCCGGCGGCCAGCCAAAGGGGCCGAAGAAGTAGGGCGCAGTATCTGCAGGGGCGGCATTCTTGCCGCCCGCCGCCTAGTAAACGCCCGTGCATAAAGGAGCACCCATGCCCGACACCATCGCGGCCATTGCCACGGCCAACGCGCCGGGCGGCATCGGCATTGTGCGCGTGAGCGGGCCCGCGGCGTTTGTCATCGCTGAAAAAATTTTCATGCCGAAAAGAGCGCCGGATTGGCGCAAGATCAAAGGCTATACGATGGCATATGGCAATGTTGGGGTTCCCCTTGAGGGGGGCGCTGTCGGCGAGGCCATATGCCTGTTTTTTCGTGAACCGGCGAGCTATACCGGCGAAGACGTGGTGGAGCTCCAGTGCCACGGGGGGCCGCTGCTGCTCGCGCAGGTGCTGCGGGCCGCCCTGGAAGCCGGGGCGCGCATGGCGGGGCCGGGGGAGTTCACCCGGCGGGCATGGTTGAACGGGCGCATCGGCCTGGCCCAGGCGGAGGCCGTGATGCGCCTGATTACCGCGCAGTCGGAACAGGCTTTACGCGCCGCATACACCGGCATAGGAGGCGCGCTGGGCCAGGAGATCAAAAAAATCCGGGACGGCCTGATCGCCCTGGCGGCGCACATCGCGGCCTGGATGGACTACCCCGACGAAGATATTTCTCCGCTGCGCGATTGCGAGGCCGAGGCTGTGCTCGGGGAGGCCGAGGCGGCGCTGACCGGCCTGATTGAGCGCTCGAAGGGGGCGCAGGCCGTGCTGGAGGGCGTCTCCGCGGCGCTGGTGGGCCGTCCGAACGTGGGGAAGTCCTCCCTGCTCAACCGGCTGGCGGGCTGGGAGCGGGCCATCGTGACCGCGTTGCCCGGCACCACGCGGGACACCGTGACTGAAACTGTCCAACTGGGGAACCTCACGCTGCGCCTGACCGACACAGCCGGGTTGAGAGATACAGAACATCCCGTAGAGAAAGCAGGGGTCGAGCGCTCCCTGGCGGCGATGAAAAGCGCCGATTTGGTGCTGGTTGTTTTGGACGCGAGCGAGGGGATTTTGGCCGAAGACAGGGCATTGCTGGGTCAATGCGACTTGGAAAGAACGATTGTTGTTTGCAACAAAATAGACTTAGTCCAGGGACGTCCGGAGGCCGTCCCCTGCAAGCATGTTGTCTATACATCGGCTGTTACAGGCGAGGGGTTGGATGACCTGGCGAAAACAGCCGAGGAAATCTGCCAAACGGCGGGTTTTGCGCCGGGGGAGGCCATGCTCGCCACGCAGCGGCAGGCCCAGTGCGCCGTGGACGCGCACGCCGCCGTGCGCGAGGCGCTGGCGGCTCTGGAACTCGCGCCGGACGCCGTCTCCGTGTGCCTGGAGGACGCCGTGCAGGCGCTGTTCACCCTCACGGGCGAGCGGGCTGGCGACGCCGTTGTGGACGAGGTGTTCCGGGCGTTTTGCGTGGGGAAATAGGGTTTCGGCCCCCCCGCAAGGCGAGGCTTTTTTCGTCATTTTGACGAAAACATTTTTCTTGTCGATAAACGATAATTTTCAGATGCCGCAAGGTGTGCGTAAAACCCCTGTTTCGTTGTCGGAAACAGGGGTTTGATTGCATTCCCGCAGGTTTTTTCGGGGCGTTTTCCGGGCCTTTTTTACCGGTGATTTTTGCATGGCAAATTGCACAAAGGCCGGGAATGCTCCGCGGGCCACCCCCCTCCCCCCACGCAGGGAGGCGGCGTGCTCGGCCGAAAACCCAGGAAAAACCTGACCCTATATCGTCCCATCCCAGGTGCTGGTCTTTTTCTTTTTCCCCTCCTCCTCGCCGAACCAGGTGCTGGTCACGACCTTCGTCTCGGTGTAGAAGCGGTATGCGTCCTTGCCCAGGCAGTGGGCGTCGCCGAAAAAGCTGCGCTTGTGCCCGGCGAAGGGGAACATCCCCACCGGCACGGGGATGCCCACGTTCACCCCCACCATGCCGCCGTGGGTGCGCCGCGCGAACTCGCGGGCGTACCAGCCGTTTTGGGTGAAAATCACCGAGCCGTTGGCGAAGGGGTTGGCGTTCATGAGGGCCAGGCCCTCCTCGAAGTCTTTCACTCTTTTGATGCACAGCACCGGCCCGAAGATTTCTGTTTCTCCCACCTCCATGCCGGGCTGCACATGATCCAAAATCGTTGGGCCGATGTAGAAGCCGCCTTCAAAGCCGGGCACGACGCAATTTCTGCCGTCAAGTATTAACTGCGCGCCCTCCGCGATGCCCGCCTCAATGCGCCCAATCACATTCTTTTTATGCTCGGCGCTGTACACCGGCCCGAGCTGGCTGGATTTGTCGTACGCAGGGCCGATTTTGCGAATTTTCGCCTGCTCTACAATCGCGGCGGCCAGGGCGTCGGCGATGCTCTCCTGGGCCACCACCACGGGCAGGGCCATGCAGCGCTCTCCCGCGCAGCCGAAGGCCGCGTTGACGATCCCCGCCGCCGTGCGCGCGATGGGGGTGTCCTCCAGCACCAGTGCGTGGTTTTTGGCCTCGCACAGGGCCTGCACGCGCTTGCCCGCCGCCGCCGCTGTGGCGTAGATATGCAGCCCGACTTTTGTGCTGCCCACAAATGTAATGCCCCGCACATCCGGATGCTTGAGAATTTCGCCCACTTCGTTGCGGCTGCATGTGATCACGTTCAGAACGCCGTCGGGCAGGCCGGCCTCTTTGTAGAGCGCAGCCATGCGCAGCGCCGTGCGCGGCGTGGCACTGGCGGCTTTGAGCACCATGGTGTTCCCGCAGGCGACGCAGATAGGCGCCATCCAACCCATGGGGATCATCGCCGGGAAATTGAACGGGGCGATGCCCGCGCACACGCCCAAAGGCTCCTGGCAGAGCACGGTGTCGTAGCCCCGTGAGGTATCCATGAGGCTTTCGCCCATCGTCAGCGAGGGCGCGGCGATGGCCTGCTCCGTGCCCTCCCTGGCCTTGAGCACGTCGCCCAGCGCCTCGTCCCAGACCTTTCCGTTTTCTTCTGCCACGAGATAAGTCAGCTCTTCCATGTGCTTATCGATCAAATCGCGCAGCTTATACAGCACCTGCACACGCTTGAGCACGGGGGTGTCCCGCCACGCGGGGAAGGCCGCATTGGCCGCAGCAATGGCCCCGGCCACCTCGTCTTTGGTGCAGCAGGGCACTTTGGCGGCGAGCTCCCCCGTGCTGGGGTTGAATGCGTCTGTGTAAATTTTTGTTTGGGATTGCACGTATCCTCCGTTGATGAAGGGCTTTAAAAATACTGCTTCAGGCATGGATGTGTTCCTTTCGTATCATACTGACATAATTGTAGCACAGCCATGCCTGAAAAGCAAGACCAGATCATTTTTGTTCGCATGTTCCGCTCTCCTCAAGGCATTTGTCGCATAGCCCATCGTAATTTGTGCAGCACATCAGATAGTCGCATTCGTCGCAGAGTTCCGGGTTGCCGGGGCAGTTCTGTCCCTCGTCGCCGGGGATAAGGAAAAAATCCATGATGAATCCACCTCCACCTTAATTTTACCACGGTTTTCGTAAATGTCAACTCATATGAGACGACTTTTTTAGCTCAAATGGGCTAAACTCCTATAGGAGGGATGGCATGAATATTACAACTGCGGTGAAAGAACGTATTCTTGCGTTGTGCCTGGAAAAAAATATAACAATTAATAGGCTGGGAACCATTTGCGGCATCACACAATCGACCCTGAAAAATATAACCTCCGGTCGCAATGGTATTACTTTAATAACATTGAAAAAAATATGCGACGGCTTGGATCTGTCACTTGTAGAGTTTTTCAGCGACGAACTATTCTACGCATTGGAGCAGGAGATCGTATAGCCGAAGTCGCATCACAACAATCCAGCCCGCCATCACAATGATGGCGGGCTGATGCGTTTTTATCCTATCTCGCCCAAATCTCCTTCGCCGTCCTCAGCCCGCTCTCGATCAGCGCGCCGAGGGTGTCCGCGTCGAAATACGCGCGCCACTGCCCGGGAATCAGCCGCAGCAGCTGCGCGAATACGAATGACTTCTTGATTTCCCCCTGGCCCGCGCCGTACTCCTTCTCCGCCTGCGTCACCAGGCCGTAGACCGAGCCGCGCAGCAGGGCCTCCAGGGTCTCGCAGGCGCTGTCCCAGCGGGCCAGCTCCTCCTCCCGCGCGCCCTGTTTCTCGCGCCGCAGGCGCAGCAGCGCCGCCAGCACCCCCGCGGCGAAGAGCAAAAACGCCGCGGCGTTCATGGCCAGGTTCACCCACTGGGTGATTTCGGTTTTCATGGTGTTCTCCCTTCAAATCTGTTTTTTCATTGAATCACAAGTGCCGCACGAAGTACGTCGCTCCGCGATGGGTGCTCCGCACTGCTCCCTCACCGCAGCGGCATCGCGGAGCGACGCATCCTTGTGCGATGCGATGGCGCTGTAGGGGCGGCCAGCAGGCCGTCCGCCCACAAACGTGTTGGGTTCGGGTGGCCTGCTGGCCGCCCCTACAGGTTTGCCCTACACCTTCGCCCCGCACGTCGGGCAAATACTCACGCCGCAAGTCGGGCATGATTTCATCGCCTGCGCCTCCTGCGCATTCTTCGCCTCTGGCTCCAGCCAGTCCAGCCGGCCCCAGGCGTCCCAGGCGCGCTCTTTGAGCACCGTCTCCACCACGCCGTGGCTGAAGCCCCGCGCCTCGACCACGCGGCCGCTGCCGATGTACACGCCCACGTGCGCCGTGCCGATGAACACCAGCAGCCCCGGCTCCTCCGGCAGGGCCGCGATTTTGCCCTTGAGCGTGCAGCAGGCTTTGAGCATGGACGCGCTCTTGTCGTACTGCGCCAGGTACTTCGGCCTGGCCGTGGGCGTGTCCATCATCCAGTAGCTCTTGACCAGCCCCGCGCAGTCGAACACTCTGGCGCCCGGCTTGCCGATCTGGTTTTTCTTCGCGTTGGCGACGCGCTCGGGCGTGTAATACTTGGGGTATTGCTTGATTTTTTGCTCCAGCAGGTCCAGTGTGGGCGCCTGCCCGAAGGTGCCGTACCAGTAGATCTGCCCCAATTGGGCCTTCACGTGGGCCACAAGGCCCGCCGCCGTATGTGCCATCCGCGCCTCCTCCTAGCCGAGCCGCACGACGGACAGCTCGCACATGTTGGCCGCGATGGTCGCCGGGGCGCCCGGGGAGCCGTCCTTCCTGTAGAGGATGGTCAGCTTGTCGTCGGCCGCGAGCGCACGGATGCCGCAGGCGCTCATGTTGATGCGCCCGCCCGGACGCATGAGCGCGGTGCGCAGGAAGCCGTCCGTGGCGTCCGCGCCGTTGATCCGCAAATAGACAAACATCGTGGTGAGGTCGTTCCCGGCGGCGTCCAGGTGCGCGGTGATCGAGATGTTGATCAGGTAGTCGCCCGCGTCCTGCACCTGGAGGTAGTCCGCGCCATAGAGCACCCGGACGGCGGGCCTGGTATCCTGGAAGGGCATGGTGTTCCACTTCGTCTCGTCGGTGATCATCCCCTGGTTGGAGGTGATACGCCCCGCCCCGTAGGCCGGCGCGCCGCCGCCGCCCTGGCCCGCCGGGCCCTGCGGGCCTGCCGCGCCCGTATCACCCTTCGGGCCCTGCGGGCCCGTATCGCCTTTATCACCCTTCGGGCCCTGCGGCCCGGTACCGCCGCCGCCCGATCCGCCGCTCTGCGCGGCCAGCGCGGCCTGCTCGGCCCGGCCGGCGGCCTGCTCCGCGCGCTGTATCGCCGGCGCTATGGCTGCCTGCACGCCCTGGATCTCCACCCGCAGCGTGCGCCGCATCCGGTTGAGCCGCGCCATGAGCCGGTCCATATGGCCGAGCGCCACGGCGGAGAGCGCGTCGCCCTGCCCGGCTATGGCCTGCGTGAATTCCACCGTGAAGGCGGCCGACTTCTCCAGGTGCACGCAGTGCCCGTTCTCCTCGCGGCAGGCCTCCACCCAGGCGGTGACGTAGCTGCTCTGGGTCAGGGCCTCCGGCAGCTCGCAGAAGATCACGCCGTTCTCCAGCCAGGCCAGGCCCTCGAAGCCGTCCTCCTCCTCGTCCAGCGGATAGATATTCCCCAATGGGATGCGCCTGCCCGCTCCCATTACGTCGAAGCACAGGTTGTAATAGTCGAAGCCCTCCAAGAGGCTCTGCGGCAGGGCGATCTCCAGCCGGGCCGCGCGGTGCTCCCCCATGTAGACCCTCTGCGGGTTCACGCCCGCCGTGCCGTCGTCACGCAACACAACTGTGATGGCGCGCATACGATTCCCTCCTCCCTTCATTTTCGCTCGGTTTGTAGTAGTGCCGCAGCCACACCGAAAGCTGCAGCAGGTCGGCGCGCTGCTGCCCGTGCAGCTCCATGAGCCGCTCCTGGCGCTGCGCTTCCGCGCTGTTGCCGCCGCTGATAGCGAACAGCCTGCGCTCTTTACATGCCGTGATCATCATTTCCAGGTTGTCCGCTTCCCTTGCGTATTGCTCCCCCAGCGCTTTCAGGCTCGTCTCGTCCATTGTCTCTCTCCCCTTTTTTGAATTTCTGTCTTTCATTCCCGCGGCATCTGCTCCAGCAGTGTCTTGTAGCGTATCACGTAGCGCAGCCCTCCCCTCAGTTTTTCCTCCGCCCGCCTTTTGCAGCGCCCCACGGCGGAGTGGTGCAGCCCCAGCGCGCGGCCCACCTCGTTCTCGCTCTTGCCCTCCAGCAGCGTCGCGCGCAGCACCAGGCGCTCCGTGCCGTCCAATTCCCCGCGCCAGATCTCCCGCACCAGCGCGCGCATCGCCTCCCGGCCCGGCATCGCCTCCAGCTCCAGCCGTTCGCCGCACCAGCGCGTGAAGCTCTCGCCCTCCAGCAGCCCGTGCGTCTCCAGGGACATCGCCGGGCCGCCCTGCCCGCCCTGCTGCAGCCACGAACCCAGGCCCACCGCCGCCCGATTCATCCTGCACCCCTCCTTTGCTTCGCGTTTCAGCGCTTCAGCGCTTCAATTTAATAGCATCACTATTATCTTACCATTTCACTTTCGTTTTGTCAACCCAAATTCGCTAAATTTCGACACAATTTTGCATGGTACGCATTGTGACGTTTCGTCGCTTGCAAAAAATAAGAGTGTGGCTCATAATATTAGCCAGAGTAAGGAGGCTTTGCCATGTCCGTCATTTTGAAGCAGCTGCGCAAGCAGAGGGGCCTCACCCAGGCGCAGCTGGCCAACGAGCTGCACGTCCACCAGACCGCCGTGAGCCAGTGGGAGTGCGGGCGCACTTACCCCGACCGCGAGACGATCGTCAAGCTCGCTGCGTTTTACCGCGTGAGCGCGGACCTCCTGCTGGGGGTACCCCAATATACCGGCTAGAAGCGGCGTTTTGGCGCACTTTTCTGCGCCAAAATGCGTGATTTTTGAAAATTTTAAAAATTTTTTTCGGTGGCGGGTTTTTGCCTGCCGCCTTTTGTGGTTTTTTGGGGGGGCTATACTATCGCTCTGGAAGAGCATAGCGCTCAGCCGCTCCGCGGAGACCACCCCGGCCCTGCGGGGCCACCCCTCCACGGAGGGGAATGGGGGATTAGGCGCAAGCGCCATCTCGAATTTAGTGACCTATGCTTGCACAGCCCGTTTCCGCCTAGTCCCCATTCCCCGCCGTGGAGGGGTGCCTCCGCAGAGGCGGGGTGGTTTCCGCGTGAGCGGCTGACCGCTTTCGGCGGAAGTTGCATATGAAAGAGTTGGGCAAGTAAAAGGGTATGGGGGTGCCCCCCCCAAAACCAGTGCCCCATTTCCCTCCTCCGGCATATGATGTGAACAGGCGGGGCGGGCGTTTGGACCTGCCCGCCGTGGCAGCGACGGTTCGGCGAAAATCCGCGGCTGAACAGCGTGGGGTGGCGGCGCGCCGGTTCCCGGGGGGAGCAGCGCGGCCGCCCGGGGAATAGCCCCGCGCGCACAGGCCGCTTATGATAGAGGTGCGGGCGGTACGCCAACGGCTTGGCCTCTGCCGCCGCCCGCGAACCGGCCCTGCCAGGGGGTCAACATAGCAGGCGCCGCAACCGGCCCCGCGGCGGCGGCGCCACCCTTTCAGACCTCCCGGATGCCAACAAAAACCCATCGGAAGCCAAGCCAAAGCCTTTTTTACTAGTAATGGAGGAAACCCTATGTTCAACCTGTTATGCGGCCTGTTCTCCGGCGGCGGCAGCCAGTGCGCCGCCAACGTGTGCTTCCAGGCCATAGACCCCAACGACTGCCCCATCTGCGGCGCCGTATACCAGCTCACCTGCGCCTGCGGCAAATTTATCAACGCCATCACCGGCAGGAACGGCTGCGTTACATTCTGCGGGGTCTGCCCCGGCACCTACACCCTCACCCAGGAGATTGCGCCCTACGGCTACGTGAAGGACGGCGCGTCCCACGCCGTGAATGTATCCAACCGCTGCTTCGTGCGCATCGACGGCCTGCCCATGCGCTGCTTCCAGTCCATCAACCAGAAGAGCAACACGCTGCCCGCGCAGTCGCCCGCGCCCATCATCGGCCCCACGGTCCCCGTCACCATCGACACCCTCGAAGGCGAAGGCACTGCCGGCTGCAAAATCAAAGTCGAGTTCCCCGGGGGCTGCTGCTGCCGCACCTGCGTGCGCCGCAACGGCACCTGGAGCATGGATGTCCCGGCCAGCGAGACGCTCCTGCCCGGCGAAAAAATCCTCGTGACGCAGTGCTGCCCCTGCATGCTCCCCAGCGACCCGGTGGAAGTCACCGTTGTGGACACGTAACCACCCCGGCGCAGACGTCACACCCTTCATAGAGGGGAATAGAACAACCGGGCGGGCCTTGATGGCCTGCCCGGTTGGGGTGGTTGGTTTGCTTAATCCTCATAGTGCCCGCGGCACTGGAACACCACGATGGCGTTCCCGTCAATCTGGTAAATGAGCCGGTTGGCCTCGTCTATGCGGCGGCTGAACAGCCCGGCGTAGTTGCCCTTGAGCGCCTCCGTCTTCCCAAGCCCCGCGTTCCCGCCGCGCTCGATGTCCTGGATCAGCTGGTTGATTCGCCGGATGGTGCGCTTGTCCTGCGTCTGCCAATACAGGTAGTCCTGCCAGCCCGGCTCCGTGAATGTCAGCTTCATTCCTCCATCGCCCGCAATTCTTCCCATGTTTTGGTCACAACCCTGCCCTCCTGGTATGCCTGTATGGAGCGATCCAAGGCGCGCAGGTTGGACTGGCTGTAAAATGGGTCATAATCCGAAAGAATTTCAAAAGGGATTTTTCTTTGTTTGAGCGACTGCCGGACAAACAGATTGATAGCAGTTGTCATGGAAAGCCCCAGGTCCGCAAAGAAAGCCTCCGCCTGGTTTTTAATATCGCTATCCATGCGGATGTTCAGGTTTACGGTCATCTCTGCAACCCTCCTTTCGCTATCATTATAGCGCATTTTATGGGCGTTGTCAATAGTTTGCCCATAATTTTCATATCAACTCCTGCTCCAGCTCGTTGAACTCTTTCGTATCGAAGAACTCCGCCAGGGTGATCTCGAAGCCGTCGCAGAGCTTCTTCAATGTCACGATGCCGGGGTTTTGGCTTTCGCCGTTCAGGATGCTTTTGATTGTTGACTGGGACACTCCGGCGATGTAGCTCAGGCCGTTGGGGGTGATGGCCCGTTCACGGCAGAGTTCCATGATCCTTTTTGCTACTATTTCACAAACTTGCACCCGGAATCACCTCCGGGTTAATGATATATCACTAAATCGAGAATTGTTAGTGACAAATCACTAATTCTGTGTTACAATGGCTTCGGGAGGTGTTTTGATGAGAATGAAATGGTTGGCTGTCATCATTGTCGTACTGCTTTTTCTTGGAGCTATGCTTATTGCGATGGGGGCGCTTGAATACAATGCGCCGCAGGAAAGGGCAGGAGGAATCGCGGCGCAGTATATCTCTTTTGCTCTCCCTAATTCCTGAAACTCGTCACCGGCGGGGGCACACGCCCCCCGCGCCACCGCAAAAAGACAAGCCGAGCAGGCCGATGCCTGCCCGGCGGGTGTTATACTTTGCCTACGCCGCCAGCTCCGCGTAGCTGGCGATGGAGACCTCCGTCGTCAAAGCAGTTGCGCGTTTCACCATGTCCTCAAGCGCAAGGGCCACAGAGCGGCTATAGGAAATTTCGCCGCACTGGCGGCAAACCTGCGACGGCACGTTTTTGATGACGACAATCCTGCCGTCCACATCCGTCATGAAATTTGCGGGTTTGTCTTCCATTTTTCCTTTGCAGAAAAAGCATGTCATCTCGTGTTCTCCCCCTAATTCCTAAAGCTAGTCACCGGCGGGGGCACCCGCCCGCCGCGCCGGATGAACGTATCGCAGTTCCAGCCGTTCACCGGCATGACCGGCGCGCTGCCCAGCAGGCCGCCGAACTCCACCACGTCGCCAACTTTACTCCCGGCCACGGGGATGATCCGCACGGCGGTGGTCTTGTGGTTGATCATGCCGATGGCCATCTCGTCGGCGATGATGCCCGCGATGGTCTCGGCGCAGGTATCCCCCGGCACGGCCACCATATCCAGGCCCACGGAGCACACGCAGGTCATGGCTTCGAGCTTCTCAAGGGTGAGCGCGCCGCAGCGCACGGCCTCGATCATGCCGTGGTCCTCGCTCACGGGGATGAACGCGCCGCTGAGACCGCCCACATAGCTGGAGGCCATGATGCCGCCCTTCTTCACGTTGTCGTTGAGGATAGCCAGCGCCGCCGTGGTGCCGGGCGCGCCCGCGCGCTCCAGGCCCATCGTTTCGAAGATTTCGGCGATGCTGTCGCCCACGGCGGGGGTGGGGGCCAGGCTGAGATCGATGATGCCGAAGGGCACGTCAAGGCGCTTCGCCGCCTCCTGGGCGACGAGCTGCCCCACCCGGGTGATCTTGAACGCCGTGCGCTTGATGGTCTCGCAGAGGGTTTCGAAATCAGCGCCGCGCACCTCCTCCAGGGCGCGCTTCACCACGCCCGGCCCGCTGACGCCCACGTTGATCACGAGATCGCGCTCCCCTGCCCCGTGGAATGCCCCGGCCATGAAGGGGTTGTCCTCCACGGCGTTGCAGAAGACGACCAGCTTCGCGCAGGCCATGGAGCCCTGGTCCTTTGTCAGCTCGGCGGCTTCTTTTATGACCCGGCCCATGCGCGCCACGGCGTTCATGTTGATCCCCGCCCGGGAGGAGGCCAGGTTCACGCTGGCGCAGACTCTTTCAGTTTGCGCCAGGGCATGTGGGATGGCGTGCTGCAGCGCTCTGTCGCTTTGCGTGGAGCCTTTTTGAACCAAAGCTGAAAAGCCCCCGATGAAGTTCACGCCAACTTCCTTGGCCGCTTTGTCAAGGGTTTTCGCGATCTCGACGAAGCCCTCCTGATCAGCATGGAGCCCGGCTGCGGCCTGGGCCACAGGCGTGACCGAGATTCTCTTGTTGACGATGGGCACGCCGTATTCCAGGGCGATTTCGTCGCCCACGCGCACCAAATTTTGCGCCGAACGCGTGATCTTGTCGTATATTTTATCGCAGAAGCGGGGCAGGGTTTCGGCGGCGCAGTCGAGCAAACTCACGCCCATGGTGATGGTGCGCACGTCGAGGTTCGCCTCGGTGATCATCTGGTTGGTCTCCTGGATTTCACGGCGGGTGATCATGGATTCCTCCTGTCGGGGGTTGATTTTTGTGGCGCGATGGTGTATAATAATAGCGGAGGTGAGAAAATGCGAACAATTCCTGCGGTGATGACTTTGAAGGAAATGGAAGAGCTGCGGATCTACCTTGCGCTGAAGGAGGCGGAGGAGGAAGCGGCGGCTACTGATGTGCGGTATACGTTGGATGAAGTGCTTGCTGGTGTGAGGGATACTTTGCATCAGCGGCGGCTGGAAAGTGCGGGTGCTGAGCATGTATAAAATCATTACCATACAATCATTTTGGGATGACCTTGAGGACATCGCCCTAAATCTGGATCAATATGGGCGGCCAAACGCGGCCGAATCGTTGCTTTCCGAAATCAAGCGTTTATCGCTGGGCCTAGAGGAATTCCCCCGCCGATACAGAAAACATATCCCAGACAGCCGATTCGTATTGCAAACGCAATATCGGGTCATGACTGTGAAGGGCTATCATGTCTTCTATGTTATTTCTGAAGAAGAAAAGACCGTTGAATTGCGCAGGATAATCCATCGCATGATGGACATAGACCATCGGCTCACCTAACCCTAAATCCTATGCATACTCTCGAAAATATCCTCGCGCTGGAGCTTGATCTCCAGTTCCAGCCCCTCGCCCAATTCCCGCAGGCCGTTTGCGAGTTGCGCAAAGTCAATCTGCGCGGGCATGTCCACGATCATGAGCATACTGAAAAAGCCCTGCACGATGGTCTGCGAGATGTCCAGGATATTGACTTGCCTCTCAGATAGATAGGTGCAAACAGCAGCTATAATCCCTACTTTGTCTTTGCCGAGAACGGTGATGATGCCTTTCATAGTTGCCTCCTCAATATCAGCATCATGATCTGATGCGGGACGGCGAACCGCTCCGGCAGCGTCTCAAGATACGTCCTGTGCTCCGCCTCGAAGGCGGCTATTTTTTCGCCCGGGAGGAACGACGCGGTGATGCCCCGCACGCTCATCATGCGCCCGTGCCAGGAATCGCGGGTGAAGGGAATGTCCTCGCAGTAGAACACCCGGTTTTCGACTTTGAACATCGGCTTCGCCCACTTCGCCGTCGTCATGGCCCTCTGCTCGAAGCGGTTTTTACGGCGATAGCCGCTGCCCGTCCACTTGGGGTTGTATTTCAGCACGAGCTTATCGCTGCGCATGGCGATTTTGCTCTGGTAGGGCAGGTATATCATGCTGAGAATCGCGAACCTGCCGCCTGGTTTCAAGACTTCGTGTATTTTCGGCATGACTTTTTCGCGATCAAAATAATGGAAGCACTGGCAGGCCATGGCGGCGTCGAACGTGCCGGGCGGGAAGTCGATTTCTTCCGCCGCGACTAGGACGTACTCGATGTCCATGCCCTGCGAGAGCGCCCGCGCCTGCGCGAGCTGCTCGGGGGAGATGTCCGCGCCGGTGAAGCGCGCGCCGCCGCCCTGCATGTCAAGGGCATGAAATGCCCTGGGGAGCACGCCGGTGCCCGTGCCGAGATCCAGGATATTCTGCCCGGGCAGGCCTATGCCCAGTTCCCGCAGCTTTTTGTAGAACGACGCGGGGTAGATGTCCCGGAACTTCGCGTAGTATTCCGAGCTGCGGCCCCAGTCGAAGGGGGCGTTGTGGTCGATGGAATCCAGCTGCGGCATGGCGGTATCCTCCTTTGTGGTATTGTAGCGCAAAAGGCTGCTATTGTCAAGATTTTTCGAGTGCTCTTTCCACCCCTTCCAAGCGCCAACCCCTATGGGCCTGCTGAACCATGCGGATTCAGCAGGCCCTATGTCTTTACCGCTTCACTGCGCTACCAATAATTGCCGCATAATGACTAAAATATTCCCAAGATTCTGCCAACTTGAATTGGGCATAACGTAGAAATTCGTCACTTCGCTTGATTTTCTCGCTTTAACATGATATAATTGGATAATCCTGGGAATGCATGATGGACGCTTCACGCAAGGACAACAAACATCATCAGGGATGGGGAAAAACAGCTTTCTATGACCAGTTCCCTCATACGCTGGGTTCGGGCTGTGGGTCCCGGTGGCCGCATCATACAGATATGCTTCGCGACTACACATTGCTGCGCAGCCGGCAGGAGTATTAGTCGAGGTCGGATACATGGGATATTTGGCTCCCATGCCGCCTCCAGTCGTATCAACACCTGACAATTTAATATTCTGCTCCTTCCTATTTTTATTTGTCAGGTTTGCGGTGGTGTCCCTCAACTACAAGGGTTTTACACCGCAATTCGGGTCGCACCCAGTTTGAAGAGCAGCGAAGCCTGCCGGTACTCGAAGGAATCCAGCATGCCGCGCATGGTCGTGGTCAGCACCCGCGACAGGTATGGGCTGCCGGTTTCAGCGCGCAGGTAGGCCCAGCCGTCCGCGTCGTAAACCCAGCCGATGAACTCCAACTGCTGTTCGGGCGTCGCGGCCATGTACTGCGCCATGGGATGATCATGCCGCCCTCATAGTTATGGCTGAATTCGGCGGTCTGCTTGACTTTCGCCTGGTCGGCGGGGTCAAGCGCCAGGAAGGCCGCGCCGGTGGGCGAGTAGTCGCCGGTGTCCTGGAAGACGCCGCCCGCGCTGGCCGGGAAGAAGTATTTCCGCCCGCCGAGGGTCCAGGTGAACCAGCGGTGGAACAGCTCCAGGGCGTCGTTGCAAAGGCCGCAGTCGGCGACGTTTTTGCCGTGGGGATGGTCGGTATCGTCGCCGGGGATGTGCGTCGTCCAGTCGATGGATGCCGGCTTGACGTTGCTGGTCAGGTCCATGAACTCGTCGAGCCGTACGCGCACGTACATCACGCCCTTGCCGGCGTTCTCGGCGTAGACGGCCTTGCCGCCCGTGCCGGGCTCGAAGTCGTCGTGCAGGGCCAGTTCCTTTTCCGCCGCCGTGCCGCTGAACTCGTTGATCTGCGTGAGCCTGTCCGACCAGGCAAAGGTGCCCACGGCAACCAGGGCCGCGATGGCTACCAGGGCCACGATGAGCGCGATTTTCTTGTGCTTTTTCATGTTCTCCTCCTTCAAATTAGGTGGTTGTGAATGCGAATAACGGGAATTGTAATACAATTTGCTGCAAACTATTGACTTCTCGCATAAAATGCAGTATAATGAGTATACTCACACAAAGGAGATGATTTTATGGCGCAAGTCACTTACAGCTTCCGCATGGACGAGGGCTTGAAGCGGCAGGCGGATTTGTTCTGCAACGACGTGGGGATGAACCTTTCCACCATGCTCATGGTTTGCCTGAAGCGGATCATCCGGGAGAACCGCTTCCCGTTCGAGATTTCCGCCGAGCCGAACTACAACGAAATAACCAGGCAGGCCATCGCCGACGTGAACGCCGGGGTGGGCCTGAGCCCCAGGTATTCCAGCTGGGCCGAGGCGAAGGCGGCCCTTGAGGCCGAGATCGACGCGGAGGACGACGATGCATAAGAAATACGACGTCGTATATTCCGCGCAGTACCGGCGCGACTACAAACGGGCGAAGAAGCGCGGGTACGACATATCGCTGTTGGATGCCGTCATTGAGCTGCTCGAGGTCGGGGAACCGCTGCCGGAGCTGCGCCGCGACCACGCCCTTACGGGAAATTTCGCGGGGCACAGGGAGTGCCACATCGCCTCGGATTGGCTCCTCATCTACAAAATCGAGAACGACGTCCTCATTCTGACCCTGAACCGCACCGGCACCCACGCGGATTTATTCGGCATGTAGCCTCCCCTAGCCCGCCCCCCCGCCCCCAGCCCGTTGCCGGGCCGGGGGCTTTTGGGTTCCTATGTTTTTCACGCCCTCGGCCCCCAGCCCTGCACTACCAAGCCAGGGGCCTTTAAGGGAATGAATGGGGTTAGCTTGGCTCAGTGCAAAATGTCAGCGCGCACCCACAAAGCGGGGCGGAGGGCAAAGGGGAACGAGGTACTGCCGCTGCCGCCGCTGCCATCGATGGCGACACAGTACGCGCTGGAGGTATCGTTGCCGGGCGACCGAGTCCACCAGTTCGCATAGGAATAGACCTTCAAGTTCGCGTCTCCTGCCGCCGCGCCGCTGGATGTGATCATGTTCCAGTTGGCGGGCGCCGGGGCAGGGGTATCGAAGTAATTCCAGCTGCCGTTCCACCAATACACGTTGAAGTCCTCCCGCGCGTTGAGTACGAATTCCAGCGCGGCGATCAGCTCCTCGGGCCGTTCGCGGACGCAGTAGAACAAGTTGGCCAGGTTGCTGTTGAAGTCATTGTAGACCTCAAACTGGCTGGGAGGCTTGTGGAACAGCACCCAACCGCCACCGCCGAAAACCTCGACGTAGCGCTCGAATTCCAGGGGGAAGCGGAGGACGATCTCGTCGCGGAGCGCCTTTTTGCCGCCTACCCAGGACATAAAGCTGTTGATGTTATCACCGCCCTTTCGGGCCGTTTGCGTGTTTTGGGCATAAAAAACAGCCGTTCTGCATACCCGAAACATGCAAAACGGCTGTTTAAACGCGACATAAGTTGATATCGCCACGATAGGCCGCAGCAGGTTGAGCAACTCTTTCGCCGCCGTGGGGGCGTCCATCGTGTCGGCCGCCATGACTTCCAGTGCCGAGCCCGCGGGGGCCTTCAGCCTGCCGGCGCGCGCGTTTTCGATTATGATCGTGACCAGTTCCTCTGTCCTCGTCCTGGCCGCTTTGCCCTTCCAGTGCCGCGGGCCAACGCCGCCGAAGCCGTCCACCATGGCGGAGAGGTCCTCCGCGAAGGCCGGGATTGTCTTTGTCAATAAAAAAGTGTAGCAAATATAAATGAAAAAAAGTAGCACCTAATTGACAGGGAAAAGGAACTCTGGTATAGTAGGAAAGCTTTTACTCACGCGGAGGGTAGTGCAAT
>Ga0123353_10003082_pt1 | contig 20887 bp, 31 predicted proteins | sample TergutLab28metaG_3_FD_92763 | JGI IMG/M metagenome (GOLD analysis project Ga0123353, IMG submission 92763) | Labiotermes labralis P3 segment gut microbial communities from Petit-Saut dam, French Guiana - Lab288 P3 | ecosystem: Host-associated > Arthropoda: Insects > Digestive system > Gut ... | reverse complement strand
GGTAATGTTACCGTGCGTGAAGGTGCAACATTTGCAGCACCAGTTTTGCAAAGTGTCGGCGGTAATGTTACCGTGTGTAAAGGTGCAACATTTGCAGCACCAGTTTTGCAAAGTGTCGGCGGTAATGTTACCGTGTATGAAGGTGCAACATTTGACGTACCAGTTTTGCAAAGCATCGGCGGTAATGTTACCGTGCGTAAAGGTGCAACATTTGACGTACCAGTTTTGCAAAGCATCGGCGGTAATGTTACCGTGCGTAAAGGTGCAACATTTGACGCACCAGTTTTGCAAAGCATCGGCGGTAATGTTTACGTGTGTAAAGGTGCAACATTTGACGTACCAGTTTTGCAAAGCATCGGCGGTTATGTTTACGTGTGTAAAGGAGCAAAGTTTGACGCACCAGTTTTGCAAAGCATCGGCGGTAATGTTTACGTGCGTGAGGGAGCAAAGTTTGACGCACCATTTTTGCAAAGCATCGGCGGTAATGTTACCGTGTGTAAAGGTGCAACATTTGCAGCACCAGAAACTTTAAAAAACTATTGGGGAAAAAAGAATGGTGATGCATACGCTAATGTTATATACGCAGATAAACTTTATACGCCATATAAGAGTGAAAGAAATTTAAATGTCGAAGGAAAAGAAATTACAGTGTATGAGCCGTTATGCGTTGGCGTGTTATGGACAGTAACGGACGGCAAATACTGGTCTCATGGTAAGACTTTAAGGCAAGCGATTGAAGACTTAAACTTTAAGTATTTGAAACAAAACAAGGACGAGTTGAAGAAATTGGATGTCAACAAATCTTACAGTGTTGAAGAAATAGTTAATTTTTACAGGGTAATAACAGGCGCATGTCTAGCAGGTTGCGAGCAGTTTGTAAAAAATAACTGTGAGAAAGAGAGCTACACGATAAGTGAAGCGATGGAGATAGTAGAGAAAAACAACGCATATGAGAGCGGAAAGTTTAAAGAGTTTTTTAATTTATAGGAGGAAGGGCAGCAGTTATGACAGAAATGGCTTATATACTTGCCGATGCCATGTTCGCCGAAAGGGAAAAACAAAACGATGGAGGGAAGGAAAATGGAAACTGATTATACAGAATTAGACTGCGGCAAGTTAATGGAAATTTGCGGAGATAACGCAAAGAATTGGGCAGAGGCGTTTATGCAACATCTTAAAAAATTACGGATAGGTGATTTTGATCAAGGCTATATGATTGGCTGGTTTGCAAATGCCATTGAAACAGCTTTTGATGTACGAACCAGAAAAACCGACAAACAACAAACGGAGGTAAACAATGACTGAGCAAAAATGTTTAATGATGCTAATGAGTATTATGATTTTGAGGAGAATAAATCATGAGCCAAAAAACTGATAAAGCAATTAGAAGAGCGGCTTTAAGGTATGCTCACAGAGAAGAAAAGAAGATAGCAGAGTATCAACAAAATCAAATTTACAGCTTGCCTTTTTTCCACAGGCTGTGTTATGCTTTTGGAGTAATCTTTAGATGGGGAAATGACGGTTCCCGGGAAGGAAGGAATCGTCATGGATGAAAGCCGACAAAGAAAAATTGAACTATAAGGTAACAGATTATGCAAGATATAATTGATTTTTTATTAACTTATGGTTTTGTTTTTATTCCAGTATTGATATATATGACACCATTATTGATCTATACATTGATACAAATAAAAAAAGGCAAGTTAACAAAAAAGAAAAAAATAGTTATTACTATTCTTTTCATTATATCACCTGGTATTATTTATTTATTGATGTATTTATTAATAATTCCATATTTTATGCTTATATTGTCTATCTTTTTAAACTTTTATACCTAGCTGACGGAAGGAACGGAATGAGTAAATAGTATCTGATAAACAGAAAGCCAATTTAAAACCAACTCCAAAAGGCGCAAAGAGACGTCCTGACGAGAAAGAAGCCATGAAAAACGGCAGGGCTTTGGTTCGTGCGGAGACAGAGGCTTTTTTAGCTATACGGGATCAATTATTTCAAAAAAATGAAAAGACCAATCATTCAAATATAACATCTCTTACAAGCGCAATTATAAAAAGAGCCATTAAAAACCCGGATGGCAGGGCTGCCGGGATAGTTGCTAAGTCTATTGGTTTCTCTGATGATTTATTGCAAAAACTAGACGCCGAACTAGAGAAACAGCAAGCCCGGGACAAAGACTTTTTACGTTATCGGGTTCATAAACAATTCTTTGACAAACAGCGCGAGGTACTCTTTGACCCAGAACGCAGGAAATGCACTGTTGTTGGACGGCGCGGAGGCAAGACAGAGGGACTTGCGGGATTATTTTGTCAAACTTCGATAATTGATAACTCTCCAATGCTTTATATCAACCTGAATTTTAAAAACGCTATTAAACAGATGTGGGAACCTGTTAAGGCAGTATCAGAAAAAGCAGGATTGATTATAACAAAAGAGGATAAAACCAACGGGATAATTGAATGGGTGAACGGCTCGTCTCTTATGTTTGGCGGTAATTCAACGTCTGTGGAGCAGGAAAAATACCGGGGCTTTAAATTCCGGCTGGTAGGAATTGACGAATGTGGCTCACAGAGATGGCTCCGCTCTCTAGTAGACGAAATAACTACTCCTACCCTGCTTGATTTTGAGGATTCGGTACTGGTTTTACAGGGAACTCCTCCCAGAGTGCCTAAGACCTTTTTTGAATCGATGTGGAACTCTTTAGCGTTTAAAAATTACACGTGGTCGATACTCGATAACCCTTTTATACCAGATGCTATGGGTTTTATAAATGAGATGCTCGAAAAAAGAGGGCTGTCGATAGATTCGCCGTTTGTACAGAGGGAGTACTTAGGGATTATGGGTTCCTACGACCTTGAAGCGATGGTTTATAAAGGTCGTTCATATCATACCGACCCGCCTGATTACAAGATAACTGACATAGCCATAGGAATTGATTACGGATTCTCTGATTACAACGCCGTAATAGGGTTGGCTTACAGTCGGGAAATGAAAAGAGGTTATTTTTTTACAGAGGCGAAATTCAACAGAGCGACAATAACTGAAATAGTAGCAGCCACAAGAGAAGCAATGAAAAAAGCAACGCAGTTGGCAACAAAGCACGGTATGGATCATGGAAATATCGAGATCGTAGCAGACACGAATGAAGAATCGATAACTTACGAACTTGCTGTCAATTATAATCTTCCCGCACGAAATGCCTACAAATACAACAAAGAAATGGCAATCTCTCAATTTGCTGATTGCCTAAGGACCGAACATATAACAATGGAACAGGGTGGACATCTCGATGAGGAAATGGAAACTCTTATTTTTATGAGGGATGAGGAGGATAATATCCTCCCGATTATTGACGATGATGTGGGTGGTCATCCCGATGCCGCCGATGCCGCGCTTTATGCGTTCAGGCAATTTGCGTTTTATGCAGGATTGGAGGTAGATAATGGAACATAAGGTTTATGACAGAAAATATGAACGTACATTAAAGGCAACAGTGAATCCACGAAAAGTTTACGAAAAGAGTACAGAGAATCCTTTACAGAATAGTCGGTTTAAATATAACCCGGACAAAAAACCACCTACTACAAGATATTATAACCAGCGTTATTCCGATACTTTTGAAGCGGAACGGAGCTATTCCGAAGGGGAACAGCAAAAAAGATTTGACCAAAGGTCGGAATCATTTCACAAGTGGAGACAAAAAGAAAACAGAGTATCCAGAGCGCAGCTTAAAAATGAACCGCAAAATCAAATTGGCGCGGTTTCTTCCTCTTGGCTTACGTCACTCGGTTATAACGTAGCCGCAAGCGAAGCAGTAGCGACATTTCACGATTCAAACGCGGAGTTTTACTATAAAATGCCTTATGAAACTTTTCTTGACTGGCTTAATAGTCCGTCAAAAGGAAAGTGGCTGCACGATCACCCCAATATTATGCACAGTTACACTACTCGAAGCGGAGCAGGTAGTTATAACACAGGTGGTAATATGTTTGAAGAAAGACTGGAGAATTTCCGTTCAGAAAAACAACAAGCGAAATTAAAAAACAGAGGGAACAAAAGAAGGCTTAATTATTTGTCAAAATATCGTTGACAATGGAAAAATTATGAAGTATAAATTTACTAAGGTTATGACGGAACCTATATAAGGGGAAGTTATGGCTATTCAAGAAAAAAATCTGGTAAATTTAAGAGCTCTGGCAGGGGAAACGCCGTTATCCGGCGTGAGGGACTTTCAGAGAAATTTTCTATACACGATAAATTCTGTTATTTTTCAAGAGGGTGTTTTATACAGAGCCCTTCAAACATTTAAGTCCGGCGAACTCTTCAACCCTGTAGACTGGGAAAAAATAACGATGAGAATAACAGAGTTTGATGGGATTATGAATTATGTAACCCCAGATCCGGCAGGAATTGAACAATGGGCAAGTTTAGACGCTCTTAGATTGGGGGATTGGTTTCATGGGGGGCAAAGCTATACGCCTTCGCAGGGTGATTTTGCTGTTTTTATCAACACTGATGACACAGTATGGAGGGCGGTATTTAACGGCGGTTTATGGTCGCCTGAATTTAAAATAAATGATACTCCCTTTACAACACCGGAACTGGAAGCATTACACAGCGGCATAACGGCAGCCTTAATTGAAAAATTTTTCACCTTCATAATCGACCCCGACAACCCCGCCGATCCCCCTGTAGGAACTGTGGTTAATACGTTTGTTGATATGAAGATTGTTAGCGACAACAATCCCGGCAATTGCCAAAGAATATCAGCTATTAATTATGCCACATATTTAAATAATTTTAAAACATTAAATATTTTCAGAGATTACGGCTCTTCTTATCCCCAAAGACCTGTAATTTATACAACGTTAAATAATTTAACACTATTTTATAATAGTAGTAACTTTGTAAGAGAAACTGTCGCGGGGTTGTGGCAACCCATATCAGGACCAATTGTAAAAATATATACGTATAGCGTCTTCCATAATCTACATATAACTACAACTGATATGTTATACAGGAGGGTAAGCTAATGGCAAAAATATTAAAAGCTGCATACGCGAATGAAAAAAAAACAGCTATTGTTGTAGAAGTACAACTACCTAACATAAAGGGAAGCGTTAAATATGCCGCCATACAGCATGGCGCGGCTCCTTTGAACAGGGAGTTATGGAAACGGATAGTAGAGGATAAAGAAATACATATCGATCCTTATGTTGAACCAAAAGAAATAGAGGAAGGGGTCGATGAGGAAGTGGCGGCGCAAAAAGAGTTTGAGCTTATTTGCGGCATCGTTGATTACAAAGTAGATCAGCAGCTTAAAATACTGTGTTCGCCTCAATGCGAGATACGCGGCGAATATGACGAAGAATTCGAAGCAAAGCGTACCCAGCTTATGAAAGAGTGGTACGAAGTTTATAAACAGGAAGGCTATCCTTTTGATGTTGACTACCCTGAAACCGTCCCGGCGAAGTTTTACCGGGAAGAGGTTGTAAGATGAATTTATTAATGATTTATTTAATACAGTCCTGTAACCGCACTTGTTACTACTGCCCAATGAAGGCGTGGATGTATCCGATAGATCACAAAGTACCATTCAGAGAGAATGGAGAGATTAAACCAATAAATCTTATTGATAACGAATCTTTATTAAAATGGCTTGATAAATTTTGCCCTCCAAAAGAATGGATAATATGTTTAACAGGCGGCGAGCCGGGATTATATAAAGAAATCGATGCTTTAGTCCCCGCGTTGAATAAAAGAGGGTATTTCGGTGTTATTCAGACAAACGGATCGCTTCCCATACCAAAGAGTAAAAATTTCAGATTGTGTACAGCTTGGCATGAAGGCGTAAGTGAAATGCCACCTTATTATGATGAAATAATCATATTGAAAAACTTGAAAGATAATTGGCAAGAGAAAGAAAAATACTGCATAAGTAAACGCATACCATACAAAATATTACCATTTAACAGGCAATTTGAGGGCATACCGCCGGGCAGCAATAATAAAATTAATAAGTTTAAAGGCGTAACAACTATACTTAGTATGGGTCAAGTAATGGGATGCCCGCAGGAAATCCCCATTAAAGGGCAAGACATATTTGCCTTGTCAGAGCCTCCGGTTGTATCCCTTCAGCAGGATAAGTGCCGTTATTGCGGAACTATGAAGGGCGTAGAAATTTTCTTGTCAAATAAAGCTATGAGCAAATTATGAAAGTACCCATCCCATTAGATTCAACCCTCTCCACTGATTCCCATCCTAACGACATAAAAGACCCTTCAAGGGACAGAGACCTTTTCAACAACAACAGATCATATCTTTACAACAAATATTTAACCAACCCAAAAAAGAAAGTAATTGATCCCGAAGGATACATCACTACAAATGGGAATATTATACAAACTACCCCGGACGGAGAAAATACCCATATCGTCCATAACGACATAGTTATAGCCGATGTTTTATCATTGGGGGTTGAAGACGTTTCATTTCTTGATAAAGATGACGCTGTTATTCATGACGGCTTTTTGTGGACTGTACAAAGAATATTATCAGGATATATTTTAGAGCAAACCGATTTACAAACACAGGAAAAAACATTAACCAGAGTTGAACAGGAAGGCATAGATATTGTCAGGTTTGTAAGAAATACGCACAAAGTAATCACAAAAAATCAGGACGGGTCTGTAACAATAGACGGCAAAAATTATAATTCAATTAACTTTCCCGGCTTGTCAGAATATTTTGCCGAATTCAATGGAGAACTTGCAGCAGTTGAAATAAACGGTAAAATCTGGTTTGGATACAACAACTCAGCCGGGATAAATAACGCTCCCTCTACTGATACAATTCCCGATCTGTATATTACGGAGAATGTAAACGGGTGGATTCTCGCCGATAAGATACCAGATCAAAATAAAAGTTATGTAATAAATATTTATGTGGGTGACAATGTAAAAATCGGCGCAGGTAGTAATGGCTTCGCGTTGGATTTATTAACAGGCGTAACAAACCCGATGAATCATACTATTAATCTTCATCTTGGTTCAAACGTATTTATAAGCGGCAGAGGTGGAAATGGCGGGAGCGCACATTCAACATTTTTAACTAATGGGACTTCCGGCACTACAGCAATAAATGTAGGAAGCAATATAAACATTATAGGAACCAGCGGCGCAGTTATTCAAGGCGGCGGCGGCGGCGGCGGAGCTATTATATTAAGAGTAATAATAAATAATTTAGTAGGAATGCCGTTCGGTACCGTTATTTCCCGTGGAGGCGGAGGCGGAGCCGGAATGTCAGTTGGACAAAGAGGATTACCGGGCGGAAATAACGGTACCGAAACAACAGGCGGATCAGGTGCAAGCTCATCTAATAGTTCAGGCAGAGGAGGGAATGGAGGAAATCCGGGTAATAGTGGAGGACTCCCTTTAGGAGGACCAACCAATATATTCAGTAATACTTTTTCCTTACCCGGTCGGGGCGGCAATGCAATCCGCGTAATAAGACCCGCAGTCTGCACTCATAGCGGAGTTACTCTAAGGGGAGGAATAGCCTCTGTATGAACGGAACTTTTTTCTCTCTTGACACTTCAACCAATACAATTGGCTTCATTAACGGGAAATATCTTTCTCATTACAATGAAACATGGGTGTTATCAAAAGAGCCGGAAAGATTGGCTGGTGCGACTTACGGTTCTGTTAATGAATGGAGGACTTTATACGATCTGCAAACAGAATCATGGATGCCTGTACCAGCAAAAGGCATGTCTGCTCCCGGTGTAAATTTAAATATAGTTAACGCAACTATTGTTGATGTAAACGTGGTCGGTGCTTTTGTTGATTATGTCGTACAATACAAAGCAACAAGCGGGCAGTGCCTCTATTACCGAGATCGAAATATTGACAGCGTATTTACTACGGAAAATTATTCAGTTTACAATAGCGAATCTTTTACTGAAAGCATACTGGGTTCTTACGCCAACGAAGAATCGTACATTAAAACATTCAACAATTCTGTAATGCTTTATTCAAACATAAGAATGAATCTTTTGGGCAACAGCGTAGTTTCTTATAGTTATGCAGTCACTTCGAGAAGGATAGGAACGATTTTAATTCCTTTCGGAGACTTGCAGGAAGACTATATACCCGGTGAATATTTTGACAGCCAAAAACAATATATTGTATCAAAGACAGGAACAGGGCTTATAAGAATTACTAGACTGGGGGATGCAATCCCGAACCGCATAAAAAGGATGGCTCAATACGTTCATAAAATAAACACAGTTGACGTTATTAATATCCTTATAGAAAGAGAGGAAAGGATTGTCGCCGAGCCGGGATCGTTAGACTGGAATAATAAATTCATAATCAATAATAATATAATAGATACGGAGGAACAGGAAAAAACTACTTATCACGTAAATTCAGGTTATAATCCTCTTTTTGAAGTTACCGGGAAACGTTCCTCTTCGATGTTGGCTTCTGACACTACCTTTACCCTTTACGGGAAGTTATTTACTCAAAAAACAGATGATGGATATAATCTTAATTTTATAAACGCGAATATTAATGAAAGCATTGATGTATTTTATGATACTGTTCAACCGTCTAAGTATAAATATTCCATAGTTAATGGAACTCAAAGATTTAATACAAGATACGAAGACATGTCCTTTCCTCTTGGCGTTATTGTCCCCTTTCCTGTAGGCACAAAATGGAGTATGCAAAATGAAGTTATCGCGGTAGGAGAAATGAGCCTAGAACTTTTAGCGGCAGGATTAGTCTTTAATAATAAAACTTTAGAATTATATGATTTTTCCAATCAAGTATATTTTGGGCAAGATTCTTTTATCCTGTTCGGCGTTCAATATTTTTATGACGGAGATTATGTGTATCAAGGAAGCGAACGAATCGCTATGGCATTTGGGTATAATTTTATCGGGTGCGACAATAACTCGGCTTATTTTTATAACCGTTGGGATAAATCAATCTATCAATTTAACGGTTCAAGAAACTTGAATAAATTTTTAAGCCTTACAAACAGATCATCTGTAATAACAGGCAGGTTTGACGGTTTTTCAGGAGAAATGGTTTTGATTACCGAAAACGAAATATTAAAGAACCGTGAAAACGTGATAATGAATTTTCTTTACGCGGCAAACGTAAATTCAAGAAATGTAATTATCCCGACTAAACACGGGCCGTATGTTGAACTGGAAAACGGCGAGAGGCTGCTTCTTTCTCCAATTAATAACGATTCAGACATATTTGAAATACAAACCGCTTTTATAGGTATAGACGGCTCAACTGTTTGCGATTACGACAGAATTGATATAAGGTTTTACTCACCGGAAAAAACGCCTTTGTCTTTTACAGTAGAGATGCAGACAATCAATCAGGACACAAAGGAAAGCGAACACAAGATGATTGAAATAAAAGGCGGTGACTGGTCGATTGATGGTTACAAAACTATTAAATTAATTCCGCAGTATAAAAAAGGAACCGGGTTATCTTTAAGGGTTTACAGCGAACAGGAATTATTTATTTCGGAAATTGAGTTTACATACGATCCTGTGTCAAGAACGGCTAACAGCCAAAGGAGCGGGTTTTAATGTATCAAGGTACTACGCTTATATCAAAAGGGACTATCGAAGAAATCAACAGGGCTTTGCTTGACCTTTTAAAAAAGGTAAATGAACTATCAAGCAGGCTTAATAAACTGGAGGCAAAGATTGCGGATAAGTGATTTTGCGGAATTAAAAGCCTATGTTGATATTTTTAATGAAAGAGGACACAAGGGATTTAAAAAACCGATTAATCCATTTTTCTGGTGGAATCATAAATGGGCCGGAAAGGTAGACGATTCAGTACGGGCCTACATAGATGACGGGCTGGTAATAGTTCTTGAACTGGAAAGCCAAAATAGTATAAATGTTAATAACCTTTTGGTGTTCGCTCTTTGCCCTCAAAAAAATATTTTGAAAAAAATAGTTGACACTTGCAAAGATTATGATAATATAATGTTTAATTGCGAGTATCGGGATAGATACAAGTATATAACAAAGAAACTGGACGGAGTTTCGTATTTCCAAGATGGACGGAATAAATATTCCGCTAATGGGGGTCGAGCATGTTCCAGTCTTTACGGATAGCGCAGGAAGCGTTTAAAAAAGCGCAGCACGAACAAAAACTAAAATCACGTTTAATAAGAAAAGACCTCGATTATACATACCTGCAAAAATTATTAAATTCTCTTTCTGAAAATCCTGACAAATTTATGATTGTTATTAAATTGGCGAACGGTACTACTCTCGAAATTAAAAGGCAGGAATCCCAAAACAAAATAATGAGAGATCCGTATGCGATGGAGACTATACAATGATTATAAGAAGGGCTTCGGAGATAATAAGACTGGCTCTTACTATGTCTCAAATAAATAATACAGATGCCCTCTCGTGGAGGGATAAAATCGACATGTTAAACCAGTCTTACATAAGGCTGTACACCGATTTAAATAATAGCGGAGATTTGTATTATTCAAAGGAAATTGTCTTTGATAGTCTTACCAACGAAGACGGACAGAGAGATAACAGAATTAAACTGCCAAAAGATTTTTGGAAACTTTTAACGCTGGGGTACAGGTCAAATATAAGAGGCGACATTATCCCCATTGAACGCGCCCCAAACTCCGGACAGTACTTTTCTGGTTACAAGATTATAAACAATGAAGTTCTTTTTGATAACTTTTTTACCCCGGGACTGCTGGTACTTAGGTACATTCCGCAGCCGCAGACAATAACATATCCAAGACAAGGGTACGCTGTTGCCGGAAAAGCTGTTCAGGCAGCTTACGATTCTTTAAACGATGTGATTGTATTGGGAAATGCAGGAGATATTACCGTTATAAACCGCCCTGCAGGTAAAGTAGCGAGTATCGCAATCGCAGACGAAAAAGGCAATGTCCCTTATATTTTAGCTGTCTCCAAAGGGATTATTTACGCAGTCACAAAAAAAGGAATTTTTTTGTATGATTATGACCTTAATGCGCCAATAGTTTTTGAAGGTCCCTTTGATTTGTATGCTCATTCAATCGGCTGGGAAGAGGGTATTATTACAAGTATGAATGGAATCATTTTAAAATACATAGCAGGAAGCAAACCTGTTGAATCCGTAGACTACTGGAATTTTTTAGACGGAAATATAACAAGAACAGAAAAATCAGAATATGTTTTTTTGAATGAAAGCGAAATTATTGATATTACAGAAATATTTCAGGGTGATTCTTTTGTAATCGCAGACCCTTACATCTATATAAATAAAAACGGATCTGTAAAAGTTTACGACAACTTTGAGCCTGCCGACTTCGCTCCGGCAACTGTGGGAAAGGGGATAAAAAAAGGAATTGTTTTAGGAGCGGAGGCAAATAATGACAGCGGGTATGGCGTTATTTTTAAAGACTTTTATTCCGGTCTTAATATGGAAGGGTTCGCGTCTGACACCGTTATGAATTATCCAATGAATACGTTTTTTGACTTTTTAACGGCTGATCTGGCTGTAAAATTTCGTATAGCTCTTGATATTCCTACCGGGGAGCTTCCGGCTTTAGTTAGTGATTATCACGATACATTAATGCGCTCTATTAGCAGAGACGCTTTTAAAGCCCAGCGTATAAATAACGCATACGGCAGAACATATTTATAAGGAGAAAGTATGGGCAACAATACAACCGAAGGAAATCAAATTGCGTTAAACAATGCAAACAAAGCGTTTGGTTTGTACAATAACGAATACGGTAAATGGAAAGGGCAATATAACCAGTACCGTCAGCAAGCCGATCAAAGATTCGCGCAGGACTTTGGAACGAACGCTGCCGACTTTGCCAACAAAGCAAACCAGCACGGAATACAAACGGCAAATCAGCAACTGGGAGCTCACGCGGCAGGCGCGACAAATCAAGCGCAACTGGCTTCAAGACAGGCAGGGTTAAGCAAAGGGCAGGCTGCAATGAACGCGGCAGGAATTGCAAATCAGGCATATCAAAATAATTTTGCCAATGCCGTACAGCAAGGGCAAAACCTTTACCAAAACTCCGCGCAAATGGGACAGGACAACTTGCAGCAAAGAATGGGAAATTCTATGGGGTTAATGGGACAAGCAAATCAAAATATGATGGGAGCGATGGGAACGCAAGCACAGGTCGGATCGCAGCAGGTGAGTAACTTTGACAGAAATATGCGAGTCCTCGGAGGTGTCGGTGGAGCAATTTCAGGACTTGCGTCCGGAGCGGGAGGGGTAATGTCAGGAATCGGAGAGTTATCCGATGGAGACGCAAAACAAAATATTGAAGCAACTGACTGGCAGTCAGATTTTATGGAGAGGTTAATGGCTTTAAGTGATGAAAGGACAAAAGAGCCTATCCCCGAAGGTAACGATCTTCTCGCCGAGGTTGCTCAAATGATTAATAATTACACTTACCATTACAAACCCGGGACAGGCGAAGACCCCAGTGTAGAGTATTCCGGCCCGATGGCGCAGGAACTTTTACAGGTTGACGGCTACAGGTCAACAGTTTTTGAAGACCCTCAAACCGGATTATTAGAAGTAGATACAGGAAGGCTTGCTTTGGTTAACGCCGGAATGATCGCAGATCTTTCAAAACGCCTTTTGATGCTGGAAGAATTTATTAAATCTGTTATGGGCGGAATGGAAGGTCAGGAACAGCCAATGCCGGATGTAGAGTAAGGGAGGAGATATGCCAATAAAAACAAAAGGAAATAAAGTGTATTTTTATGATAAAAATACAGATGAATTTCACGAGGGCGATCTTTCAACAATTAAAAAGGAAAAGATTGATGTAAAAGATTGTCCATCGGATGTTGCTGTTGATTTAATAAAGCAAGCATACAAGCCGGATGCGGAATAAGGAGGAGGTATGTACATAAGGTGTAAATTATACGGCTCTGTACTTTATTGTTTTGATGAAAATAAAAATGAAATTTATGCTTATCCGAGACAAAAAATACATTTTAATAAATGTCCTAAGAGCGTAATATTTGCATTTATTAACAATAATTATGACGCTGAAATTGTCTTTAATGAAGTAAATGGTGTAATAGGATTTTCGCAGGAAGAGCTTGACAAACTTTCATAAAGTATTGACATTTGTAATTTCTAAGGAGTAAAATTAAAGAATGAAAGAAGCATGGATAAGGTTTTATGTACCAGTAGACGCAAAAAGCTCGCTGCAATTACTGCAAACTGTAGATCAAATCCAAAATGACGGATACGAAAAGATAAAATTACTAATTGCCTCAAATGGTGGAGACACTATGATGGGTATAACAACATATTTACACTTAAAAAGTATGAATCTAAAAATAGATACTTATAGTATGGGTAATGTGGATTCCATTGCAACCCTTCTTTATTGTTTAGGATTTAATCGTTATGGTTCGCAACATTCGACATTCGTTATACATGATGTCGATTGGAGCTTTACAGGCTCTTTTAATATGAATGCAGATAAAGCCAATGAATTAGCACTATCTGTTGAGAAAAGACGAAATCTAATAAAAGAGATATTAGCAACCGAAATAAAAAAAGATTCAGAAACAATATTAAATGACATGAAAAAAGGAATAGTTCTTGATTACCAAAACGCCAAAGAGTATGGACTTATAACAGGGGATAAAGAAATAAAAATCCCAAAAGACGAACCAATGTATGTGATTGATCAATACATAGATGAAATTCCAAAAATTAAAGTAGGGAATTATAGTAGATTCACATGTTAAAAAAGGAGCATTTATGAAAAAGACAGCTTTACTGCTTGCGTTAATACTTGTTGCGGGAGTTACGTGGGGACAGGCGTGGACAGTTGAAGGTGATATAAATTTTGATTATGAATTTAGGTTAATAACTCAAGAGCAATTTAACCGTATTAAAACAGCGCAAGAAACTATTGCAGCAGGAGTTGTTATACAATACGGAGACATTTCTCAAGCTATTAATTCCAGAATTATAAGTGGAGAAATACAGGAAATTGACGGATATTTTTATGCTTCTTGCAGGATGATTCCAAAAAGCTCACAAGGAAATATTTTGTCGAATCATATTACAAGTGTTATTTTATATGGAAATACAAATACAGGGAGTATATCGCTAATATTTGTAAGTAATCCAATACTCTTTTCAGGTGCAATATCGTTTTTACATGATAATGATAGAAATAGTTATCATCAAAGATTAAATCAATTGTTTAGGTTAGTAAGTGGATTATAATTTTTAAAAATATATTGACAGTTATATAAGACTGTTATACAATTAAATAAACGCTGCTTGACGGCAGGCGTAAAGAACGAGCGAGAAAGTAAGCTCCTTCTACTCATATGAGTGGGGGGAGCTTTTTTTTATTTTTAAATAAGGAAGGAATTATGTTTGAAGAATTAACAGACTGTGTCCATTATGAAGGAAAAGAGTATTGTTGGAACTACAAAACGAAACAAATTGAAGAAATTGTGCGAAAACCTGTAGATATTGTAAAATGTCCTCCGGCTGCTTTAAAAAAGTTGTTAGAATATCTAGGTAATAAAAACAAATGGAGAAATTATGTCAATAAAATGCTAGGTGTTTAATTCAAGGCTTTATTGCTACAACAAGGAAAAAAAAGAAGTCAAAGTCTATTTAGAGCAAAGTTTTGATATAGAAGAATGCCCGAGAAGTATTATTCAAAGTTTTATGAATGAAGAATACGATGCGGAAATAATTTTTAAAGAGGAGAAAGAATGAATAGTTGGGTAGATGAAGAAATTAATGCGTTAAATACAGGAACAGAAACTGCGGCAGCAAGGGCAGATCGTGAAAGGCACGAAGAAAGAGAAAGACAATTTGCAGCAGAAAGGGTAAATCCTGCAGCACCGCCGTCCACATTTGCCACGCATGGAGAAAGAATCGAGAGAAATAGAGGCATAGTTCAAGGTCAAGTTGATGAAATAGCAGAAATACAGAGGCAAAATCCGGGAATGACATGGAATGAAGCTATGAATCAACGTATTGAAAATCAAAGAAATGCAATAAATGGAATCCAACATAATGCAGGAAGGCAAGAGCAGAGATTTGGAGGAACAACGGAAGGATATAAAGCAAATAATGTTTTACGGAATCGTAGATCCCCTAACCCTCAATCTGCTCCACGAGTAAATACAGTTAGAGATATTAGAACGCAGAAAATTCAATCCGATTCAATTGATAATTCAATTCCCAATTGGTGGGATTACATGAAGCAAACCAGCGGCGGAAAAGGCGGAGCCATTACACGGATGGCATCCGGAGTGTTGCAGGGATTAGGAAATTCAATGATGGGTTTTGCTCACGGAGCTTCCGAAGGTAAAACTCCAGCACCTCCCGGTGTCAAAGGCGATCCGTTTGGCTTACAAGGTTATGGGAAATTGCAAAACGATTATATTCAATTACAACAAGAGGGAAATGCAAACGCGAATAAGATAAATCAAAATGAAATTGCTAATGACAACGCATTTTATAGAAGTGAAACAAGCAATGATAACCAACAAATAAGAGATGAAAGAACTCTTGCGTTAAATCAAAACTTTTATGAAAGAATGCAGGATAAAGGTTTTAGGGATAACATTGATATGCTTATCCAAAATTTTGAACATTCAAAAGAATTGTTGGGATTAACTGAAACCCAACATAAAGCAATGCAACAATTTGCCGCAAATTTGAAGGCTGGGGAGTTGGTTAGAGCTTATAATGACTTAATGAACTCTGGGATTACAATAGATCAAGCAGCAGATTTTGTTTCAAGAATACAAGGAAATAGACTGCTCGATGATATTTTTCAAGGTATAGGCGTAGGGGCTAGTGCAATCAGTTCATTTGTCCCCGGTAGAGCCAAAGGCGGCTACACAGGAGAGAAATTTACTGCTCGTTTCACTGGACATGGAGACAGGAATGAAGTAGCAGGCATAGTTCATAAAGGTGAATATGTTATTCCAAAAGTAGGCGTTGATCAAATAACAGAAAAGCCAAAACCTAGTTTTTATAAGTTTCTTGATGATCCGAATGTATCTACTGAACAAAAAACAAAAAATCCCGAAAAACATTATTCAGATTGGGCAAAAAACAAATTGCCCACATGGAAACCCAAACCTTTTTGGCATAAAGACAGGGAGCCGAGTACTTTAACCCGTGAGCAGAAACTGGCGCGGTTGAAAAAGTGGGGAAGTATTTGAATGTTAAATATCAATACAGAATGCGCATTTACAACAGATGTATTGGGTTGGGTCTTTTCTAAGAGGGATATACATAGATGGTACGCTTCCATAACAAACAGGACAAAAAGCGTTGCTTTTATCATCATAGTAAACACCATTTTTGAGAGTAAAGGAGTTTTCAGTGAGTAAACGGATTTTATTTTTAAGTTTATTTATTTTTCTATCGGTACTTAATTTATATGCGGATGATATAACATTAAGAATTAGTGATACTGTTGCAACTATTGCAGTGACAAATAGCATTATGCTTTCATTACTCATTGTTATATTTATTTTCGGCATTATATATTTTATATTTAAACTTTTTACAAGAAATGACGATGATTTCCTTTCTGTTGAATGGAAGGTTTACAAAAAACACCATTTTGAAATATGGGATAGCATAAATGAGTTAAAAAGAGCAGTTGAAAAAGTGGGGGGAATTAATGATTAAAACAGTAACTAATAATTTCTTATTCCACCCCGAAGATTGTATTGCTAAAAAAGACAAAGTCATCTGCTGGAATTGTATTACTAATCAGGTAGTAGTTGTAAAAATAGAGCCTGATACAAAGGCAGCTATTACAAAAGAAGAATTATTTGAATTATTTAATAGAATGCAAGTAAATGAGTTAAAGCGCAAAGTTGGTTGTTAAATATGGGAGGGAAGGGATGACATTACATGAAGTAACTGAACAGTACGAAAAGTACAAAAGCATAATTACGGAGCATCAGAAAGCGGAAATTGAGATACAAAAACTAAGACCAGAGCCGATTATTTTTTCATTGTACGATGAAAGCGAAAACGGATGGGGAACAATGTCATATTCACCAGAGTTGAAAAAGTTTAGATTCACGTCTGGAGACAAAGAATTTTTTATTCCTTTAGGAGTTATAGGATCAGTTAAAAAAGCAATTAACGATTTTTTGATTAATGGAGGTAGAGATGGGAATTAATATTAATGATGAAATGCCTTCGGATGTTATGCAACAGATAAAGGATATGAAAGATACTGCTGATAAATTAAAGGATACCGCATGAACATAATCAACCAAGCTGCCGACAACTACCAGCAGCAACTTTTAGCGCGAAAACAAACCGATCCGCTTGCGCAGCTTGCGGCGCAGGTTGGTTTAAAAGTAAATTCACCCGAAGCAGAGCAAAAGTTAAGATTGATGGGACAAGCTATCACCCAGCAAGCAGCGCAGTCTTCGCAGATTCAAACGGCGGATGCTGTTGATAAGGCAACGTCTGCGTGGAAGCAATCGCAATTTGCGGGGGCGGTATGATACATTTTGTTTTAAACGGATCAAATCAGGTAATGCCATTGACAATGTTGATGTCATTAGGTCATAATCAAAGAGACAGGCAGATTGCAAATGCTATTCTTGTGCAAAACGGATGGCTATTCAGAGCGCAGCCTGCTCTGGCTATGTTTTTAAAACTGTTGTAATTTACAACGACAATTTAGGGAAGGGGACTTGTAATGCAAGTCGAGTGTTGACGGAAGGAATGGAATGAGTAAATAAAAGACCAAACGTTTGAAACTTTTTGGTTACAAGAATTACGCCACAACATAAGCCGCAGTAAAGGCAAGTATAGCCGTAACTTACGCGCTTATACCAACACCGTTAACGATGGAGTTATCCTTAATTTAAAAGATTCCCCTGTACAGGGTTTCATACAAACCGATTTATCAATAGAGCAAGACACAGCCCCCACCGCTCAAATGAGCGTTATAAAGAGTTGCATTGACACTCTTGTCTCAAAAATAGCGAGCGCGAAAGTTCGCCCGTTCTTTACGCCGATTAACGGCAATTACCAGACAATAAAAGTTTTAAAACAAACTCAAATATTTTTTGACGATCTTTATGATCGGACAGACGCAGTAAAGAAAATAACAATGGCGTTTCGTGACGCTTGTATTTTCGACACTGGATTTATTTTTGTTAATCCTTTCGATTATTCGATAATGAAAATTAATCCTTGGCAAGCCTCGATCCTCGATGCTGAATACCATTACGGTAAAATGACAAAAGCACTTATTTCTTTTGAGGACGTGCCAAAAACAATTTTAAAAAATGTTTATGGAATTGACCACAAAGAAAATTACGCCACAAGGCTTGACCTTTACTTTGACACCGAAGCTGGCAAAATTTATCTTATAATCGGCGGCGGCAGTAACATAGTAAAGACTGTTAATTATAACGCTCCGATACCTCTTGTAATTCTTCATTACTCTAATCCGGTTAAGGGAGCGAAATCAACATCGATTACAGACGATCTTTATAACATCCAGTGGAATATAAATTTAATCAACGCGTACATAAAAGAAGCCGCTCAATTATCTCCCAAAAACATGATTATGGTTCCAGATGGGACAAATCTAAATACTCATAATCTTGACAACAGGGCTGGACAGATAATGCGATACAAACCTGTACCCGGTGCCGGAAATCCAGTCGATGTGGTTTCTCCAGCTTTTATAAATCAGCAATACCAAAATTTACTTGAGTACTACATTCAAAAAGCATACGAAATGACAGGTATCTCTATTCTTTCAGCGCAAAGTATTAACCCTCTGGGCGCGAACGCTTCGGGGGCGGCTTTACAGTCAATGGAAAACATCGAAAGCAATCGTTTTGAAACGCAAATGAATCAGGCTGTAAGAGCTTATGTAGATTTGGCAAAACTTTTGATTGCGATGCTGCCGGATGATTCAGATATTTTACCAGCGGAGGCAAATAGGTCTGGGTACACATGGAAAGATGTCAAAGAGCAAGCCGGATTAATAAACATTCAATTCTCCGCGCAGAATATGTTAAGTAAAGACCCTTCAAAGAGACTTGAACAAATAATGCAGTTATCACAAGTTGGTTTAATTCCTCCCGGTCAAATCGGACGCTTCTTGGAAATGCCCGACCTTAACGAAGTTTTTAATATTATGACCGCCGCGCAGGACGCTGTTGATAAAGTGATCCAGTTGGCGGTTGAAGAAAATTATTTCAACATTCCCAAATTTGTTTCTTACGACCTTTTGGGTAAAAGTGTTACGGCGATGCAAAACCAGTTATTGGGAGCATATACAAAAGACAATCAGGAAACGCTTATTTCACTTCAAAGAATAAATCAATTAGACATAATGCTTCAAGAAATTCTTATTGAGCAGGGAGTAATCCCTGTACAACAGGGAGAAATGCAAATAAGCGATCAAGGCATAGCCGCGCAGGGAATAATACAAGCTCCCAGCACGATAGATGCCATGAGTTTAGGAATGCCGCCGGAAACGATGAACGATAAAAATCCACAAGGGGAGGTGATGGGATAATGACACTTAATAGATTTAACACGGCAAACGGACACGAAGGAATGACAGAATTAGATATTCTAAAAGAACAATTACGGCAAAGATATAGAGATGAATCAGTACCCATGAAACGCGTAAAATTTACTAGAGAAAATTTTAATCAAAATTTTCCTGATAATAAAGTTCAAACCCCTTTAGGCGAGGTCAATATCGGCGCACACCAATATGAAAAGCTTGATGCAAATAGTCGCCGAAAATATATAGGCGGAATGCACCAAACATTAAATGATCCAGTAGTAGTAATTAATCAAGAAGATGAAAGAGGTAAATCTCAATTATTTACAAAATCATTTACTCATAAGCCAAAGAAAAAAGATGGTTTTGTTTCCGTTGTAACAAATATAGATGGAAAAAATGTTTCTATTTCCTCTCACCCAAAATTCCTAAGAAAAGTTATTGAAAATATAAAAAATGCCACTGATGTGGCCTACATAAAACCAAACAGTGGCGGGACGGCTGGGGCGGATTCGGTGAATCGCGCCATTTTTGGAAACCCCCAGTTACCTATAAATATAACGCAATCCGACCCTGTTGTCAACAGGGAAAATATAGCGGAGCAGAATAGGGAAGCTCTTGTCAAGGGCGGAGATATTGCTGAATTGAACAGTAAAATGGCGAAATTACAGCGTCTTTTGAGAGCGTCATAAGGGGAGGTAGAATAATGCCTGATTATTCAAACAGTGAAAGAGACGAACTTGGGAATACATATTGTTATGACCAAGAAACAGGAAAAGTATTTTTAATAAGGTTTGAACTTGTACCAGAAAAAAAAGTACCTCCTGAAATTTGGCAAAAGTTTCTAAAAAAAGAATGTAATAAAAACAAACAAGAGGAGGTTTAAGGATGGGTGATTTTAAATTGCAACATGAAAGCAAATCGGAAAAATACAGAGCATGTTGGGACGAGGTGAATAAGTGTTGGTTTAAGGTTTTTATAGAACGAATAGACAAACCTCCCCAAGATGTCATCGAACAAATCAAAAAAGATAAAGAAAAATTATCTTTAATAAATGAAATTGATCTAGAAGGGGAGGAGTAAAAATGTATAAGAATGAATTTCAATTTGAACTTGATGAAAGAAACAGGAAAGAACAGTTGAAGTATTTAGAGGATGAATCATTAAGAGCCGCTATAAGGCGGGGTGATTTACCGAAAACTTTTGATCCAAATTATGAAGATAAAGTTAAATATCGGGAGGAGAGCGTAAAGAATTTACTTAAAATTGACCG
>Ga0123353_10003081_pt1 | contig 20887 bp, 12 predicted proteins | sample TergutLab28metaG_3_FD_92763 | JGI IMG/M metagenome (GOLD analysis project Ga0123353, IMG submission 92763) | Labiotermes labralis P3 segment gut microbial communities from Petit-Saut dam, French Guiana - Lab288 P3 | ecosystem: Host-associated > Arthropoda: Insects > Digestive system > Gut ... | reverse complement strand
TTTCGACTACGCCTGACTTGAAGTGTTAGAAGCCATTACACTGTACTGTACTTGATCCGATAACCGGTATAATTTCAAGGCAAGTTACTTTTTGCACAATTCTCGACAAATTTAGCCGAAGGACAAAGCCGATCCGGATAACCAGCGTCCGGATAATTGGGAGTTCTGCCGTATTTATTCCACAGCCACGCACAACACATTTCTTCCAAGTTACCAGTTTCGCCTACATCCAGGCCATCATCACACCTGCACACTATCTAGAACTTACGAAAAACACCAAACAATAGACCATATATTAACCTGGGAAATAAATCTCATTGCCCCTACACAAACATCATAAAACTAATTTTATGTTTTTTTGTACCGTGCAGTGTGACAGAATTATGTAACGAAAACCAACAAAATGCACACTTTTTCACTTAATGTTTTAATCCGGTTCTTGGTGTCTTCCACATGTTTCGAACATCATGTGTTCATCATCAGGAAGAACATTTGTACATGCAGTTTTTTTTGTATGGTACGGTTTTCATAATGGAATTACAATAAAAGGCTATATAAGATATCTTAGTAACCAATGTTAAGTTCCAAATATATCGATAACAAATATAAAATAATAAATATAAAATCTAACATAATTTATCCTTTTATCGACATATTAAGAACTTAGCGTTTCATACTTTGATATCTTATATAGTTTTTTATTGTAATTTCAGTATGAAAACCATACCGCACAGAACTGCACGTACAGATGGTCTTCCTGATGATGAACACACGATGTTCGAAATATGTGGGAGACGCCAAGAATTGAATTAAAACACTAATTTTAAAAAGTGTGTATTTTGTTGGTTTACGTTACATAACCATAAAACTAGTTAAAGACGGTGTAAAAATTGGACGAAGAAACAATTGTGTATTAAAAACAAGAATATATTTTAAGTAAGAATTTTAATAAAGCTGGTAGACAGTTACAGATATTCCTTGTGGTGTACAGTACACACTGCAGTCTCTGTCCCCACAGTATCGATAATATACGAGATACAGATCCAGTGTTTCAGGGAATTTTCAATATGTCTAAACGTGTGGGAACACGCCACGCTTTCCCAAGTAAATGTTTTTCTTTTCCATTTATCAACATTTTACTGGAGTTTAATTTATGGAGATAAAGACTCTGTGAAGCTGTGCTTGCGGACAGGTAATGTTTCGCCAACCATAATATATAACCAAAAAATGCACCTCAGTATTTATAACGTAATCTAAAGTAAAGTTCACCTTAGAACAGTCCACGAAGGCCCAAAGGAGAGTACACGTATAGCTATACTCTTCTTTAACCTAGGCGCTAGATGGAGGTGGGTGGTCAGCGCAACGTCCCGGCCGCTTTATCCCTGGGAATGACACAGTACCCATTACACAGGAGGCAGAGTGGGCCCCAGATTCGGTCTGGACGGGTACGGAAAATCTCGCCCGCACCGGGATTAGATCCCCAGACCTTCCAGCCCGTAGCGAGTCGCTATACCGACTGGGCTACAAGGTACAAATGTGGTTAAAAAGCGCCATATTGTCATATGTGGCCTGCCCCGCTCTAAAACATTTTTCAACATTAACCCATAAACGGCACGATTTTCGTGGATTTGGGGGGGGGGGTTACTGAATATGAAATTGTTTTGATTTCCTCTACTACTTTTATCTTAAACATTTCTCATTCTAAGAAGAACTGAGCGAGACATGGTCAAAAATGTATGTTTATATCTATGTAAAGTACCCGTTACGCTTGTCAGATTTTAAGAACAACAGAACTTTCTCGACAGATATTCGAAAAATAATCAAATATCAAATCTAATTAAAAATCCATCCAGTAGGAGCCGAGTTGCAGCATGCGGCCGGAAGGACAGACCAACATAACGAAGCTCACAGTGCCTAAAAAGTACATCAATAAACTTCGCTATCTGTCCATCGGTCCGAAAGTAACAACTCGACTGCGAATGGCAGCATGAATTTTCCCTAAATCTGAAATAACGGAGTCTTAATAGCATCACTCGAAAAGTCCCAATTTTTGTTAAAATCACACAAGAGTAAGCCAATGGACATGTGACATGAAGGTCTACATGCATTTCTTCGTGAATCACTAGCGTAATTCGCTTAGTGACAGGAGCTAAAGTACGTTTCGAACAACAGTTGAAAAAATACAACATACAGACGTGCGCTAAATTGCCATAATTGTTATCTCCGACGCGCATTAACCTACCTTTTGCAGTAGAGAGTACATACAGCGTGCTGTCATGACATGTTCTTGACATCAAGAGACGTGGGAACGTTCTCAGACGAGCAAGTTAGCAAGTAGGACAATCCTGAGAGTTAATTTCATGGTACGGTACCCAGAAGGGCACTACAAATGCTTCGCCTTCCAAATGGTTTACACAACAACGCACACACTGACCTACTACTAAACCCACTGTTCCTACTTCACAGCCGTTTACACTCTAACCCTTCCAGAGGTGCTATGAATACGAACCGAATCACGCGATCTTTACAATTACAGTCGAACTCAGCTATAATGCCATGAAATGGACTGCATATTTTGTGTCGTTATAAACGGGTGTCGTTATAACCGAGAAGTATAATGTTACGGTTAACAGTGAGGAATTAATTCGTACCGCAGAATATCTAACGTTATAAACGAGGTGCAGCATAAACCGATGCCGTTATAACCGGCTTCGATGTACTTTGAATTCAATGTAAATTTCTGGAAGAAAAAGAATTCTGATGGCAGCTTCAGTAATTTTTAACCTACCGTCCTTCGTTAAGAAAGGAAAGTGGCCTTGGGGAGCCCTACTGTCTCTGTACGTCCCTTCCTTAATCTTTTGAAACAAGTGAACACCAATTTTCACGACACTTTGAAAGTTACGATACTGCAGGACACATCGAAGCCTTAACTTTTTAACTTCCTACAATCGGTAACAACAACATGGCGCACAAGCGAAATTAAAAGTTGCAGTAACAATGGCGCCACTTAATTTTCATTGCACTGAATTTTTTATTATCCAAAGAATGGGACAGTATAGCACAGTCGGTATAACGAATCGCTACGAGCGGGACGGCCCGGGGATCAAATCCCGGTGGGGGGCGAGATTTTCCGCACCCGTCCAGACTGGGCCCGGGGCCCACCCAGCCTCCTATGCAATGGGTACCGGGTTCTTCCCGGGGGTAAAGCGGCCGGGGCGTGGCGTTGACCACCCTCCCTCATCTAGAGCCGAGGTTAAAGAAAGAGTGCAGCTAAACCTCTACTCCCCTTTTGGGTCTTCGTGGCCTGTTCTAGGGTGAACTACAGCGACCAGAGGCCTTTTGAAAAATTCGCAGTCTCCTACGTCAGTAAGGTAATTCCCAGCCGTTCCATACGCCTGCGTCCAGAAACCCTCGACACCGAACCCCACACCTAGCCACACTGTTCCAGTGCACACCTGCACAACTCACTTCTGGAACACAAATGTTCCTATCACCCCTCCACCCCACGTTCCCTACATCTACCAAGTACGTAGGGTCGCATTTTATGCGAATCTGAAATGCGACGTTCGCCCTAGAACAGGCCATGATGGTCCAGAGGGGAAGAAGAGGTACAACTATACTCTTTCTTTAACCTGAACACTAGATTGGAATGGGTGATCAACGTCACGTCCTTACCGCCGTACCTCCGGGGAACAAACCAGGTACCTATTGCGCAGGAGGCTAAGACAGTCTGGACAGGTGCGGGAAGGACTTTGAAATGGTGCTATTATTAAAATATTTACGACGCTTCGATTTGTGCGCAAAATCTGACAATGAGAATCGAAAAATAAATAAATAAATACGTCAGACCAGCCTTCAAAATCTACAACGGAAGACGGCTTGTCCTAAATAGGAATTGCTGCATCTCCGTTTTCTGTAGTCTCGTTTGAATATAATGATTTTTCCCCTTTTTTTCAGGCAGTGCAGTACACTAATTAATAAAACCTTAATTAAAATAACTCGTATTATTTATTTATTTATTCCCATTGTGTTCAAGAAATATGTTTAAAACCTCCGAGAACGCGAAGCCCCCCCTCCCCAAAAAAAAAAAACTTCCCCTCTATTCATACGGGAAAATCAGTCGTGAATTACGCGAGGTCTTCAGGATCGCATAACCCGCAAACAATGCAACAGCAATGTCATTTCCCGCCTTCACGTTTCCTGGCCAGAATGCAGTAGCCATTTCTGATGGCCCGTGCGGCGCCCTGCGTAACTCCTCATCCCACCTCCTGACATTCGGAGAGCAGCACAAATAACGCAGCTCCTCACTGCGCGGCATTTCAGGCTTCCGCCACGAAGCAGATGAGAACTGTGCTCTTCTGGGTTACTACGCAGCGAGGCGAGTAGTGGTAATTTCTTACCGACGTTTCGGGACAACCTATCGGTCCCATTTCAAGGGTCAAGAGCGAACAGTGGTAATTTCTTAACAACGTATCGGGACAACCTATCGGTCCTATACTCTGGGGTCAAGAAGGCCGGTAAGAAATGAACACTACTCTCTGCGTAATAACCCACAGACAAGAGCAGCTCTCAAGCTCCTCGTGGTACAGCGTTCTCCATTCTCCTGTCACTTCCAATCCCTTCTGTCCATATGCTGTTCTCAAACAAAGGGCAATAACTCCGCAAGCACACGGACTGTCTGAAACGAAGACTGGCTTAGATGCAACGCTTGGCAGCATCTACTACGACACGTGGAAGGAACCAGGTCCATGGACTTCGTCTGGCACTCAGACAACGGGCGTGATAAACAACGCACTAGCATCTGAGCTTGAAGCGCCATTTGGATGTCGTCTGTCCACTGTCTAACAATCCAACAGTCGGACTGAGTCAGTCATCTTTCAGTTCATATACATACATATATGTCACGGCGGAGAATTGTGCTCGTCTTGCAGCAAACTAATTTTAACTCTAAGTAGTAGCCAAGTTACCGGACGATGTGCCCTGTTATTGTTTACACACTGCTACAAGCTGTAAGTAAAAGTCCATTAAGCACGTCACACACATACGCAGCACCAACGTCATTACGTGAAAAAGGTAACCATAACCAAGTCACTCCACAGATTAGGGGCCTTTTTGAAAAGCTGCACGGTTCTCATCTAGTTACGAAATTCCCCGCAATTTATGGAACCCGAAGGTTCATTACCGCATTCACAACATTCCGCCACCTGTGACTATCCTGAGCCATCTCGATCCAGTCTATGTCCCCACATCCCACTTCCTGAAGATCCACCTTAATATTATCCTCCTATCTACGCCTGGGTCTTCCAAGTGGTCTCTTTCCTTCAAATTTCCCTACCATAATCCTGCATACACCTTTCCAGTCACCCACACGTGCTACATGCCCCGCCCATCTCATTCTCCATTTGACCACCCGAACAATATCCGGTGAGCAGTACAGATCGTTAAGCTCCTCATTATGTAGTTCTGCCCACTCCCCAGTTACCTTGTCCCTCTTAGCCCCAACCGACTGAGCACCCCATTCTCAATGTGAGCGACCAAGTTTCATACCCATACAAAAACAACGGTCAAAATGAACCATTAGTAAGTTCACCCTAGAACAGGACACAAAGGCCCAGAATGGAAGTAGAGATATAGCTCTACTCTTTCTTTAACTTCGGCGCTAGATAGGGTGGATGGTCACCGCCACGCCACGGCTGCTTTACCCCCGCGAAAGACCCGGTACCCATTATATAGGAGGCTGGGTGGGCCCCATGGCTAGTCTGGACGGGTGCAGAAAATTTCGTCCCCACCGGGATTCGATCCCCGGACCGTCCAGCCCGTAGCGAGTCGTTATACCGACTGAGCTATCCCGGCTCCCAAATGAACCATAATCTACTTCAAATTTATATATATATATATATATATATATATATATAAAATCTAAAAATTTTGTATCCGTAAGTATAAACAGAATACATGTGTTGTGATGAGGAGGTACAGCTCCACGCATTCCTAAACTCGGCGATACACGAGTGTCAATGTTCATTTGCATGCCTCGGCCACTTCAGTCACGGAGTAGCACCAGGAAACAAGGGCCTTGTCCAGACATGTGGGCGCTCCGGGCACAGCAATAATCTGGCCTCTTCAAACCAGTCTCCCAACATTTTTGGCATAGGACAAGGGCTGGCAAACATTTCTACGGGCCCATGCCCAAAACGCGGATAGTTTTCTGTCAAATTATTTCGCGTGTGGAAACCTTGGTTTACTAGCACCATATTTCCGATTCTTAGCGCCCCGGGCAGCTACTCGGCTATCCCGCTTCTTAATGCGGCCCTTTCCGGTACCCAGGCTGGTTGGGCTCTAGAGCCGATATACACGTTGCTGAAAAGAAATGGTCTTTTGACCCTGTTGGGGTAATACAGTGCAGCAAAGACCTATACACGTAACACGCAATAACAAGTATCATCATCATCGGGTCTACAGCCCTGGGCAGGCCTTGGCCTCCTCAAGCAAATGTCGCCAGCGACCTGTATGCTCGGCATCCGCCTGCTAATTTCTACAATCCAGTTCCCTTGCGTCTTCCTCTACCCCGTCAATCCATCTTGAATTCGGTCAGCCACGTCCTCGTTGACCTCCGGGGGTTGTCCATAGTATCTTTGTAGGTAAATCGTTTTTATCCATTCGCACCACATAGCCCGCCCACCTCAGTCTACTGTATTTCATTACTTTACCTATATATGATTCATTTTAAACCTCTTCTAATTCCCTATTTTATCTCTTCCGCCACTGTCCTCTATCGTAGATTGGACCATATATTCTGCGAAGGATTTTCCTTTCGCAGATAGTGCTCTTACATAGTTTTTTTGTCATAGTCCAGGTTTCCGTGGTGTGTGTAATTATAGATATGCGTCGCTTAACGATGGGGATATGTTTTGAGAAATGCGTTGTTAGGCGATTTCGTCGTTGCGCGAACGTGTACTTACACAAACCTACATAGTACAGTATAGCCTACTACACACCTAGTCTATACGGTATAGCCTATTGCTCGTAGGCTACAGAACTGTACAGCATGTTACTGTACTGAATACTGAAGGGAACTGTAACACTGTACTAAGTATTGTAATATTATATTATATTATATTATACTATATTATATTATATTATAATCTAATTGGACCACCGTCGTATATGCAGTCCGTCGTTGACCTAAAAGTCGTTATGCGGCGCATACCTGTATTGGCCTCACAAGTGTTTTATAAATCAGAATTTTTGTAATCCTGGAAAGTAGCTGTGACTTAAGCCGACTTTTTAGTCCTAAACGCGGTTTGTATTTTTTTCCGAAACATTACAGTTACAAGTATTACCACAGTAATTAACTTGTACTGGACACTAACAAGCAGGTGTGTACAGATACCAGCCCCTTCGATGAACACGAACGGCAAGTACAAGATGTATTGCAGCAACCCCAAAATTTACAAAAATTCACTTCCGTAAATAAGTATACAATATACATGCGGTTTGCGAACACGGGATATGACCACTCAGTTAAAAAATAGTCTGTAACTGAATCTGGCGGCCTTCGATCAGGTCACATTACTGAACACCACACACTCGAACACACAGGTTACAATGTGGGTTATAGCTCAAAAGTTGTGGAACATGCTACGTCCTTGAAAATCACCCGGTACGATCTCAAGTTGTTAAGATCGAAAAATAAATTAATTTTTAACATGTACTTGATGGGTCCTTGTTTAACTGCTCAGCAATACAACGGCATGCGGTAGAATGCCAAAATATCTTTACATTTTTTTTTTCATTTTGTACAATGACCAACAAATGCACTATTACTTGACAAATTATCGCACTCCTCCTACATGTTTCGACACTATTGTGTCATCCTCGGGGAGTTCGTAGTTAGTACCTTGCAAAGTTACACAAGTTTGTCAAATGCAGTTATTGGTAATACAATTTAGAATTGTTTCACATATGTTTTATGCTGTTTAAATCTCAAGGTTTAAAATCTTTAAAGTATGACTTAACAAAAAAAAAATGTAATATTTTAAAGATTTTAGGCACTGAGATTTCAACAGCATAAAACGTATGTGAAACAATTCTAAACTGTATTACCAACAACTGCATTTGACATACTTGTGTAACTTGGCAAGGTACTAACTATGAACTCCCTGAGGATAAAACAGAAGTGTCGAAACATGTAGAAGGAGTGTGACAATTTGTCAAGTAATTGTGCATTTGTTGGTCACTGTACAAAATAATTAAATATCCACGGTACACGTGTTAAAATATCGTTCCACTATTTCTGTACACCATACCGGAAATAGACAGTGCAATGACTGTACCACGGCCTGGACGACCAGAGATCCGGGGTTACATTCCCGGTGGAGGGCGAAAGACTTACACGCGTAATGTGTATACCGGCTATGGAGACTAACCAGTCTCATCTAATGTGTACCGGGAGCACACTGCCCGCGGGAAAATAAGTGGCCGGGGCGTGAGAACGAACACTCACGGCCATCTAGCGAAGTTAAGAATCTGTGTAGCTATACCTCCACACCCCCAAGTCGTAATGGTGTGGTGTTTACTGAAGCCTTGCGAAAAACCTGACTTTACATGCAGTATGCCCAGTAACAGCCAAAACGTAATTATATGCTACGTATAAAAGGCGCTGACCGCATTCGCACATCCGCTCCATCAAAGAGGCACTAGGGATATAAGGAAATGGTAAGATATTAGCAAATGCTCAATAAACTAACAAATGTTCATATCACACAAAGGAACGAGATACGTAATGTACTATAACGTAACACTGTGACGCGTTCGCGTAATGTTTATAAGGTAAAGGTACAGTACACCCATGTAGAGGCACTGAGGTTCTGCACAGGCCGTACGGCCCATAGAGGGAGTAGAGACGACGGCACTAGAAGGGGGTGAGGGGGTCAGCGTCACGCCACGGCCGCTCTTTACCCCCGGGAAAGACGCGGTACCCATCGTACAGGAGACTGGGTGGGCCCCAGGGCCGGTCTGGACAGGTGCGGAAAATCTCGCCCCCACCGGGATTGGATGCCCGGAGCGTCCAGCCCTTAGCCAGTCGCTATACCGACTGAGCTACCGGGCCCACTAATATATATGCCTCCTCGCTATCCTAACGGCCTGATACAATTTCACATGAAGAGAACGCTTTTGTTCCGACTTAATGTCGCCGGCAACCATAAAACGCACTTAGGTCTTCATGTAAATTCCCCCGATTATTATCCAGCGATTTTAACCAAATCTGGCTCATCACGACGGATTTTCACGAAAGTTTCCAACATCAGATTTTATGGAGAATATGTCCAGTGCCAGCCGCGCTCATACACATGGACGGACATGAAGTTAACAAGCGTATTTCGCGACTAGGAGAACGCGCATAAAAAAAGGAAAGGAGCAAAAAACCATTAACATCGCGAATATCACTGCAACATGATTAATGGGGTAAAATCTGACTGCGAAGTTCCCCTAAATCAAATACATTTGGTGGCGATGCATCAAAAAGAGAAGTCATGGACCCGAGGAGGAAACCTCTAAAGCGTACGTAAATGGTGGCCCTGAATTAATGCATTGTGTAAACTGATGATTAAATCATTTACAGTACAGTCTCGTATCTTTCCACTAACCACAGTACAGTTTTCCTTGTGCTTCCCAGCCACACTTCAGTCACTGTTCGCCACTTTCTGGGACACTGACAATAAACCTATGTGTCGGGACTTGAACATTCCATAGATCTTTGGTTCAAATCCAGACACGCTATAGCGGTTAAGACATACGGTATAGATAAGGGGTTCATAAATTTTCCAAAACCTGGGGGCCACTTGAAAATTCTAGTTACTAGAATAACGACACAAAGTCAGTTCCATACTGAGGAGCCAAAAACAATGGCGCTACTGTAGGAAATTTAGTCGCCACGGCGATCTGGACCCCGGGCATTAGTGTACGCCTACACTTAGATCACAAATTTATGTGCCCAGTAGGCCGTACCTGTGTTACGAACATGCCTGCAAGTTGTGACATGGTAAGGGACAAGTGTGGTGACCCATACGGACATTTAAGGGCCCACCTCCCCCAAATTACAATGGGTACTAGGTCATTCTCTTGAGGCACTGCGCTACAAACCGGAAGGTCGCGGGTTCGATTCCCGATGGTGTCATTGGAATTTTTCATTAACATAATACTTCCGGCCGCTCTATGACCCTGGGGTTGACTAAGCCTCTAACAGAAATGAGCGCCAGGAATATTTACTGGGGGTAAAGGTGGTCGGTGCGTACGGATGACAACCTTACCACCATCATGTGCCGATTGTCTTGAAATCTGGGAGCCTCGCCCTACTGGAAACCTCAGGGCCTGTCCAGGCCTGTAATGGGATTGCTTTTACCTTTTACCGGGTCACTCCCGGGTGTAAAGCGGCCGAAGAGTGGCGTTGACGACCCACCCTATCTACCGCAGAGGTTAAAGGAAGAGTAGTGCTATACCACTACTCCCCCAATGGGCCTTCGTGGTCTGTTCTAGGGTGAACTTTACCTTTATCTTTACCTCCCCCAAATACCAAAGGGGTTAACAAGCAACACCGAGCAGCTGCGGAGATTAACCTGCCACGATCGACCAATTTTTCATTAACTTATCATTTCTGGCGGGTGGGGGGGGGGTTAATTCAATTCTCCTCCTACTCTAAACGCTCGTACCGTTGCTTACAAAAAATGACTGCCTAGTAATCGCTAAGTCTCTAATCCAAGATTCAGTAAGGACAACCTGTATCACAAAACAATCTTTCTCATGCCCACCAACTTACCTCAAAACTGTTTTGCTGTTCCCGTAGTCTCGGAGTACCACTAAAAATCACAAAAGTAGCATTACTGTAAAAACAGCAGTCAGTATTTGTGTCACCAAAATTTGAGTCAGTGGTTGGGAACTCGTTAAAAAAAGGCACACAAAAAACAATTCATGTTTGTAACATACAACCCTAAACAACATCCAAAAAAACTATACGTGAGTGTCAGTAATTAGTAAACAGACTGTGAAAACAAATATACTTCGCAGTACTGGCACGAATTACAACGTACATCAATGACGTTAGCGGCGGGACGAGAGTGTAAAGTGTTTGTGCAAACTGTCAAATTACCAATACAGAAACGTCACTGACCAATTTGTGTCAGTATATTCATTTAAATAGCTGGAATATCCATCCGTCTATTCGAGTAATTTCCCGTATCCCCAGTAGCCACATCTACCCGCAATAGCAGAACGGAGGCAAAACAAAAGAAGCCGAATTAAACAAAATCTAAATCCTTCACTGCGACTGAACTAAATGAAACTTTCTGGGGCTAGCAGCCGCGTCAGTTGGTTGGAATGCGAGTAAACCGACTTTTCGAGAATCTGCCCTGTTCCCGCCATCAGAGAAATTGAACGCCTCGGACCAAACACCAGAACTCCGCGAAATGCAAGTCGACGTCCGTCGGTCTGTTTAGCCAACCTGCGTTTTGGCCCCATCGTTGAGAATAACAGACACCTAACACACTGGAGACTGCGCTTACGCTAACGACTTACCGTCGTGGTTGAAGACTTTGAATTGGACATACTAAGGTCTAGTGCTAGGGCTCTAGAAACGGGGCATCTCTCTCCGAGGGAGCTCTATGAGGGGAACCTGTAGGGAGGGCTCCTTTACTGGGGACCCCGAAAGAAATGCTAAGTAAGGCTCTGGAAATTGGTGTCTGTTTCCACAAGGGCCCCGCTTTTGGGGAACATGGAGGGACGCTCCTTTCCTAGGGTCTTCGAGGGAAAGGAAAAAAAAATTCTTTATTTAGGGTAATTTTTAAGACGAATTTGAGCTCTCTCCACTGGGGCCCCTGTTGGGGAACCTGGAGGGGGTTCGTTTACTGGGACTTTTTGAGAGAAAAAGAAAATACATATCTGGGTTCCTTTTTCTGGGACCCAGAGGACATTAAGAGTTTAAGTCTAGGGGCCATCTTAAACTTTAGCAAAGGAACAGGGCTTCCCTGAGCTGACATCAAATTACGGAGCACAAAGGGCCCCTTTATAAGGCCTAGGTGCATCGGGACTGTAAGGGCTCGAACCTAAACGCTAATCAATCAATCAAGGCCTTGTGCTGAAGAAACACAGGACCTTTTATACCATTTGTCCTATTTTATTATGAATATTATTTTGGCGGGGAGGGGGTATACTTTTTGTATTGGTGGCTCTCTGGGTTTTGCTGAAGTCATGCGACGGTGGACAGACACTGGTGAGCCGCTGTGCCTGAGGGGAAGTGCGGGCCGTGCCCCGTCTTTGCGTTCTACCCCGGCATTCGCCTTACAAATGAAGAAAAATCACATAAAAAAATCGGTCAGGGTAGCCGGAAAGTGCCTAGCTGAACGGCGTTGGCAGAGATTCGTTGAGTGGATCTGACCACCATTTTACGGGCGACCTCGACTGGCCTACTTCAGGTGAACTGAGTCAACCCTCGGTCAGCTTATCTACCGAGTTGCCGAGCCAAGGGATTCCCCCTTGCTTTCACAACCAACCAACGATCTAAGGGACCGAGACTTCGCTCGGTCTGCTTACCCATTCGTGTGATGGACCGCATCGCTGGGCTCAGTAAGAGCCGCCTTAAGCTACAACCGCGGATTGCGCTTACGCTAACGAATTTCCCGTCGCGGTTGAGGACTTCGACGTTGACAAACTAAGGATCAATGCTCAAGCTGCAGCAGGCCCTTATGGGAGGGGGGGGGGGGCATAACTTCGGTTGGAAGCCTTTCTGGGATTTGAACCCAGAGGGATCAGGTCTAAGATTAGACTCGCGGCGAAATTCAGGCACTTGGTGAAGCCGCCATGCCGTCAGATGCAACAATAACGCTTTGCAGCTCTCTAAACCTACAATGAGTATTCGCACGCAGAAGAGGCCAGAACAAGAAAGACGCTTATCTTTGTGTTTTGTGCGATTCTCCCGACAGCGTCTGTTTCCCTGTATGGCATTATAACCTGATGGGCTCAGTAATGCGGACGCAATGTTTACTGTGAGGTAGGCACTAAAGTTTCATACATCATTTGGAAGAATTTCGAAGCCCGCGAACCTTCCAACAGCAATTTTCTTTCGCAAATCTGGGAGCACTGAATAGGAAAACGCTGTTTAGGCGCGTTCGCAAAATTGAGAAAATCGGTTATTACCTTCGTCATGTCCGTCCGCCTCATCAAATGCAACAACTCGTCCCTCACTAGACGGATTTTCATGAAATTTGATATTTGAGTATTTTCCGAAAATGTCGAGAAAATTCATTCATTAAAATTGGACAAGAATAGAGGGTACTTTACAGGGAGACCAATATATATTTTTGATCATATCTCGCTCAGTTCTTCTTAGAATTAAAAATATTTCGGACAACAGTTGTAGAGAAACTCGAAACACACATTTTTTGTTCAATAATTTTATTTTCGAAAATCGTGCCGTTTATGAGATAATGTGGAAAAACAATGTAGAGCCGGGCAGGCCTCAGATGACAATATAACAAGGCGCATGCGCTCTGCATGCTGGATATGTAAGGCTACAGACACACACTCGGAATATGTAAACCTTACTGCTTTTCCACTGCAAGTGTGATTACACGAACGCGCCTCAATGTTAAGTTACACGTAAATTGCGTGTCTTGTATCCCCCCCCACCCCAGAAATAAGCGCAGTAAAGAAAGCTGGGTATGAGGAATCCATTAATTTATTAATCAGGGCGGTTTCTTTAAACGTTCATGTGAGAAACCCTGATTTCAAGCGGTGACAGTAACCACTAGTTACAGCCAGAGGGCAAACGGGATTTGGGCGAAATGGACGATATTTTATTACTGTTCAAGACGAAAACAATTTTGCTGCTTTTCACTTGGTAGGACAAACTGATTAGTGTATTTATAAAGTTTTGCCTCCATTTAAGTAGAAAATGAACGGGACAAGATATTTTAATGAAACAGAAAAAGAAATATGCCTACATCAATTATTTTCAAAGCCGCATAATTATTTTTCTATAATATGAACCACGCACTTCAATACACTCTCGCCAACGCTGCACTAGTTTTTTAAATCCGTCCTTAAAAAATTGGTGTTTTGTTTTTGAAACCATTTCCTCACTGCAGACTTCACCTTACCCGGCGTCTTACTGTACTCAAATCAACACACTGATCACCATAAACGGCTTGCATTCGTCTGTGAATTTCAATCGAAGGAACTTTTTCCACGGTTAAGAATTCAATAACAGCACGCTGTTTGAACCGGACGTCTGAAAACTCTTCCATTTGGATGTGTACTGGGTGAGGACTGTATGCATCTATGTGTTCAACGTAAGTATGATGGAAGAGAGATACCACGCGACTACACAGAACCGGTTTTATCCAGATATGTCTAATGTAAATAAAAATATTACAGTGGAGGCAAAACTTATCAGCCCAGCTAGGTATTATTTTTTTCGGTGGCGCAACAGCCCCAGATCGGGCCTAGGCCATCTCAATATTCAGGTTTCTACGTGACACGCAATTACACACACATACACACCGGCAGGACTCCTCTGGACGAGTGATCAGCTCGTCGCAGAGACCTCCACCTACACAACACACAACAAATACAAGACACAACCCATCCATACCCTCAGCGGAGCTCAAACCCGCGGTCCGGGCAATCAAGCAGCGGCAGACCCACGCCTTAGACCGCGGGGACACCCGGTTTGGCTATACAGTTTTACAGTCATGCATTACCGTTAACAGAACAGTCATGGTTTACTGACAGCATGAGTCAACAAAGCATTCCTAGCTAAATTTACGGAGTCACAAATTCACAATAAGTAACGCAGAACTATAAACAGTAATTAAACTTCTACAGCGCAGTGGTTAACTACATGTACCACCTGTTTTACATTAATAAACTATGCAGTCTGTTCACACGGTGCATTTATATTTCGTCTGGTTCTCACAACAAACCACCCTGAACACCATCAATCGACTGGTAATTAACAATCCACACGCATCCTTCTGTGTGGGGTAAGAACTGAACTTTCGTTATGTACACAGTGTACCAGCAGGAATCTGCCATACTTCGGGAGGTGCCTTAAATTTACTGACATCGATATAACCAAAGATAATTATATCCGAAAGTGAACGGTCATGGAAGTACAGGCCTTCTTGCGATTCACTGCGCAGGTCCGTCCTTCAGCCGACAGCCAAGCCAAGCCAAGCCAAGCCATACGCAGGCCAGTTCATGCTGTGTAAAGTACTTGGAACCCTACAGACGATTTGTAATAAACCAGTACGTGTTTCTCTGGCTCACTATCTTTATGCGAGTAAAATGTAAATTAGATGTTAAATATGAGTGTTTAAATTACAGGAACTACAAATCTCTCCTCCTTGTAATGTGTATTTGGTACTAAACAAACGTGTAACAGTTTTCGTTCACTAAATTTACTTGTTCAATATTTCCGTATCAGTTTCATGTCTTCGGATATAGGTAATGTCCTTTAATCAAGAGAATGCAGCTGACCTGGGTAGAGCCCCTTCACACTCGTGATGACGGTCAGGAAAAAACAAACACGTACAGATCTAGTCAAAAACCTTCTTTTCACTGGCCGCAATTTTAAGGGTGTTCCGTTTATAACAAGCCCAAAGTCGAATTTATGCACAAACTCTAACCACACATAACATTACAGAGAGTAGGCTGTATTACCTCACACGCAAAAAACACGACTGCACTTCAACCAAATGTATTTTTAACAGTAATACGTCGGTTACTGTTCACAAACAAGGGATGTACGGCATTCCCTAGCACAAACCATTGCCAAGGTCAACTGCAAACTCCTCAAACACTATCTGTATGTTTGGGTACATTCAAGTAATATAAAGTAAGGAATGTTCTCCCAAATCAGGGCAGATTCCTTCTGGTATATACCTAGTTTCACGTGTATGAAGGCCGGTCTTCAGTGGGTTAAAATAAATCCACAGAAAAAATAATAATTCTTTTAACGTGAAAGCAGCAGGTATAGCAATGTGGGCAAGGAGTCATATTCTACGTCGAGATAAACTAAAGAAAGAGTAACATACCTGGGTGCTGATGAGTCCTTAGACCGACCAGGATGGAAACAAGCTCGGAAACATGTCAGGGACGCGCGCGATTTCAACAACATAGAGAAGCGAGCTGTCATCAAGTTTTTTTTTTTCCTGCAAGGCAAGGTTCCGAAGGAAATTCACGCCATTCTGACAGAAACATCAGCTTGTTTCCTTCCTGGTCGGGCTAAAGACTTATCAGCACCCCTGTAAATGTGACGTCAATATGGTCTGTAAATTGGAATATACGAAAATAAAGCAGGAGGGAGAACGAACTGGGATGTTGATCAGTATGCGTTCTACTCGTACTGTACAACAGCGAATCCGATCCAGCCAGAACGTTAAATGGCGACTGCAGTCAGTACTACTTTGAGACAGGATTAACCGGCAGCGACGGTGAATTTCGGCTAACACTGATCGATTCGGTACCATCGACATACCTCTTATTTCTAACCGAAATACTGCAGTAAACAGTCAATGCAGTGAACAGCTCATTACAGAACACAGGCCTGTAGCGTCTTCGTAAAGCGTACAATACAAAATATAGGCAGTTCTGAAAGTGGCTGGCCACTTACCGCAGTTTCTTCGCATACAGCAGCAGTGGCAACAGCTGTGGTATCCGTCTTCTCGCCTGGTCCGTTGGCCAGACGTTTGGACAGGAACTGAAAAAAAAATGAGAATATGGAAATGGTCCAAAAGTTGAAACAATTTTTTTTACATTAAAATACCAACTAATTGCACATTATTTTAATTCACTTTATAAACACACACGCTACAATACGTAGGTCTAATCCATTAAAATTTATATCACTCCTACATGTTTCAATCCTAAAGGATCATCATCAGGGAGTAAATGTTCCTCTTTATGATGTTATTGAATGTTTCTGGTTTTGTTGATATTATTGGTGTGGTGGCGGCATGCGTGTGGATGTACAGGTTATGTTACGTTTGGCTGGTCTGATCGTTGCCTGTCCTGTGTAGTTATGCATGCATGCGTTGCCTGTCCTGTGTAGTTATGCATGCATGCGTTGCCTGTCCTGTGTAGTTATGCATGCATGCATGCGTTGCCTGTCCTGTGTAGTTATGCAAGCATGCATAACTACACAGGACAGGCAACGACCAGACCAGCCAAACATAACATAACCTATACATCCACACGCATGCCGCCACTATAACCAATAATATCAACAAAACCAGAAACATTCAATAACTTCATAAAGAGGAACATTTACTCCCTGATGATGATCCTTTAGAATTGAAACATGTAGGAGTTATATAAATTTTAATGGATTAGACGTACGTATTTTTACGTGTGTTTTACAAAGTGTATTAAAATAGGGTGCAATTAGTTGGTATTTTAAGGTAAAATTGATAATATTGCACGGCAACAAAAATGAAAAAAAAAAGTTGAAACCATTAATTAACCTTTCAAATCCTAGCGGTTTCTTTACGTGCCACCAGGTTTAATATTAAAAAATTCTACACGGTGCTCGCTTTGCGTTGATTGTTTTGTACGAATCTCAGAAGAGACAGCGACTTTCGCTGTATGCGTCATTAAGTGACTGGATTTTATAACCATGGTGGAAAGTGTTTACAGCGCGGTACGGACTGCTTCCTTATATAAAGCACATTACGTTTCGTCTTTAGAAGTTTAAAAGAACCTACTTTGGCATAGCTTGTCTGTTTTTGGTAGACTTCTGATATGCGCAGTGCAGGGATGAAGAGCCCTGATAAAGGCAGCATGGCATAGTTCAGGTATCGGCCATCGCAGTCAGATACCAAGAACTGATGTCCTCTAATGAGTGAGATGTTATTGAGAATTCTGCGTACCCACGCTAACACGTTTGTGTGTAACAACACACACACACACACACACACACACGCACACATGGGCCTATCCACTACAAATTCATACAGAACAGTAAAGTCTGCGACCGAAGATACAGGAAGTTCAGAAGCGTATGTACAGTGAAACAATTCGGTGCGTTTGGGTCACTTTGTAGCAATGCAGTTACGAAAATACGCGTACTGGACACAAAACGTGTGTACTGGACATACATGTGCAATGGGCATAAAATATGTATAATGGACATAAAATGTGTACTGGACATCATAAAATGTGTGTACCGGGCATACACTATGTGTACTACACATAAAATGTGTACTGGAAACAAAATATGTGTATTGGACATAAACGATATGTACTGGACATCAATAGGTGTATTGGACATAAAACATGTATACTGGAAATAAAACATGTGAAATGGACATAAATAAGTATACTGGTCATAGTGTCCTGGACATCGTAAAATATGTATACTGGTCATAAAGTGTCCTGAACATCATAAAATGTGTACTGCACATAAAATATGTGTACTGGACATCATAAAACACATGTATTGGGCATAAAATATTTGTACAAGACATAAAATATGTATACTGGTCATAAAGTGTGTCCTGGACATCATAAAATATGTGTATTGGACATCATAAAATACATCTAATGGACATAAAATATGTGTACAAGACATAAAATATGTATACTGGACATAAAACATGGGAAAATGGACTTCAAACATGTGTACTGAACATAAAGTGTGTGTACTTCACAAAAAGTACGTGTCAATCCTATCCACCACTTTGCTCAAAGCATCTTCCGCTCCGACAAATATTTAGCACGTTACGCCCGACAAGCATGCACAACAATTGTGTCAGATTTTAGCTTAAGTTGGAATATGGCGGCTACAAACAGCCGTTAAACTCCCATTCATGAAAATTCTGTTCGTCTCTTCTCCGAGTTCTTAAGAATGGAGACACACAAACACGGGGAAGCACATGTGCGCATGTCTATCAAATTTATCATTACTAAAACACCAAGAACTAAGCAGTTCCAACTGGCACACAGCTCTCTTTTGAGAACCGTTGCCGTACTGAGACAGAAGTCCGAACACCCCACTCAGTGACTAGGACAGCGGCGTTGGTGACCGAGAAATCAGTGTTCGGTCACCTCCAAGAGAGAGGGATGCCAGTCCGTTCTCCAAAGTGTCCAGCCCAACTCCAGGGCGCCACAGCTTCCTATCCAATGGGTACCGGGAACTCTCGCGTAGGGGGTAAAGCGACCGTCACGTAATCCTAACCAATCATCTCCATCTATTCATTTGTATTTCATCACCGAGTTTTTGAGTGCCCGCCACTTGTCCCTATCCTGAGCCATATCAATCCAGCCCATGACCCCCCCATTCCACTTCTTGAAAAAACATTTTAATATTATCCTCCCATCTATGCCTGGGTTTCCCAAGTGGTCTCTTTCCCTCAGGTTTCCCCACCAAAACGCTGTATGCACCTCTCCTCTCCCCCATACGTGCTACATGCCCCGCCAATCTCATTCTTAGCTGTTAACTTCTCAAGAAAGACTGTGCTGCTTGGAATTAGTGAGATAGTTAACGCTTCATCCGAAATTGAAGACTGAAAAGAACGTAAAATTCAGTCACTTTTATTTACATGGTTCTTGATCACAAAAGCATTGACTGCCTAGGCAAATTATTATCCTCCCAAGAACTCTGCTATACAGAAGAGGCGGACAGCAAGTCTATGCACCTGCCCAGACAAAACAATCGTGACGTCCTCCTCTGAATACACCGCTGTAACAAGGTGAAATGTTGCAGCACGTCGTCTTTATTACACAGTATCATGTGGTAGGTAGCTCCTTTCTGCGTCTCTGGTTTGGTTAGCAAGAAACGACAACAGGTTTCGACAGAGCATAAGCGAAGTACTGTCAGCGCAGTAAGCATGTGTGACCTCACGATGGCAAGAGAACACGGCATAGAAGTTACATGGCAGTCTATAATCGTAAGACACCATAATATTTTCCGCATAGTTTAAGACGTAATCCGGCGACAAACGGGCTCTTTCCTTATTTCAGGTCCTGCAGCTTGCACACGTAAATAGAATCTGTGCCTTCAGGAAAAAGGTGCTTGTCTTCAAAAACAACGCCTACCACAGGCCCACCCAGTCCGCAGTATTTTAGACAATGATAATCCCAACAACTGCACAATACTACTTAACTTACATTCTTACTTACTTACTTACTTACTCCATGGAGCAGAGCCCTTCTTAAGAAGCTAACCGGTTTTCAGCTAGTCAAGAAATTCCCCGAATTTTATGGAACCCGACAGTTCATTGCCGCAACCACAAGTGCCCGCGACCTGTCCCTATCCTGAACCAGATCGACCCAGTCTATGCCCCCACATCCCACTTCCTGAAGATCCATCTTCATATTATCTTCCTATCTAAGCCTGGGTCTCTCAAGCGGTCTCTTTCCCTCAGGTTTCCACACCAAAACACTGTATACGCCTCTCCTCTCCTCAATACGCGCTACATGGCCCGCCCATCTCAATCTTCTCGATTTTATCACTCGAACAATATTGGGTGAGCAGTACAGATCATTAAGCTCCTCATTGTGTAGTTTTCTCTACTCCTATATTACCCCATCCCCTTTAACTGCACAATAAGTTGATACAAAAATATACAATAAAATAGTAGGCCTCATACAAGTTTTGGCCTTTTGCGGACATCTTCAGGGAGGTATTCGACAAGAAAAACACGAACATTAACGAATACCTCCCCAGAGATGGACGAAAAAACCTAAACATGTAGAAGGAAACTATTTTATTGTATATTTTTGTATCTAATTATTGTGCATTTGTTGGACTAAAGACTGTAAAATTATATATATATATATATATATATATATATATATATATATATATATATATATAATATTATATATATAT
>Ga0123353_10003080_pt1 | contig 20889 bp, 14 predicted proteins | sample TergutLab28metaG_3_FD_92763 | JGI IMG/M metagenome (GOLD analysis project Ga0123353, IMG submission 92763) | Labiotermes labralis P3 segment gut microbial communities from Petit-Saut dam, French Guiana - Lab288 P3 | ecosystem: Host-associated > Arthropoda: Insects > Digestive system > Gut ... | reverse complement strand
TTCCGGCAATATCAAATATGTCCATTTTATGCGCTATCCATGATATAATGTCCTATGGAATACGCATTTTACTATAATTACCAAGTTTAACGCAATAGATGTTTATTGCGCTGTAGTACTAATGCAATTTCGTAGAGTTGTACAATGTTTTTTTCATAAATATCCTGAATAATTTGTTTAAGTCTATCCTCATAGGCCCGAGCGATGTCTGCAATCCGATCTTCCAATTCAACGATTGTTCCGCCAGTCGTTCGGAATTCTTCAAGCACAGGTTTTATTTGTGATGTGAATAATTCAAGGATAATTCCATCAATAATTAAATTAGCACATTTTCCCATCTCGTTAATAAGTAATGGAAAAATTGTTCCACTGATAAAATGCTTGTAACCATCCTGAATTCGTTGTATTTTTACTTCAAATTCTCGTTTCAGCGCAGGATAAACTGCGAGACCCTCAGAAATTGCTGCAAACGGATTCAAACTCTGTGAAATGGCGGATGCCTTAAACTTCTCGATACAAATGTTCTCCACAAAAAGCCACTTACTGCTCCCACCGGCTAAGGAAATCGCATGGATGTCTTCATGCTTGATATTGTTGTTTTTTAACCCGTTGATCAATGATTTCTCGAACCAGTCAATTAAATCAATAGGGCCATTGCGCAATTTTTCAGGAATTGCAATACCGGCTTCTCTTTGAAACCTTAAAAAGGATTCAGACGGAGTATAACATCTGCTACGCTGTAAAAACTCATCCCATGTCAAATCCTTTATTTGACCGTATTCACCAACCTTGGTCTTAAATGATGCAGCTTTTAATACAGTTTTGGCATTAATCATCGTGTCAGAAAATTTTTCTTTCATTTCACGACAATCGTAAGTTCGCACGTAAAAGTCACTTTGATCTGCTTCGATTCTTGCTTTTGCATCCGGTCGCTTTTCACAAAACCATTGATAAAACAGATCATCAAATAATCGGCCACCTAAATCCATTTCCCCCCAGGAACCTTCGATTTTCCCTTGTCGTAGATATGTAAAATCACATGTTCCACCACCAAAGTCAATAACGAGTAAGCCATCCATAATCATTTCAAACGAGAGGTTTTTTTGCTCCAATTCGTGAAATAGAGCACCTTTGGGTTCATCAATCAACTGGACCTTTCCATACCCTGCTTCATACGCAAGTCGTTTCAACGTTTCCTTATACTCCGTAGATGCCTCGCTCGGGACACCGATGATAACTAAAGCTGATTGTGGAAACAGTGGAATCTTTGCCTTCTCTGCGTCACGGAGAATTGTTCTTAAAAAATCCACGGTGTATCGTTGTGCATCTTTACTTCCCACAATGTCAGGCTTAAAATGTGATACAAACTTATAATTCCCCTGTTGCCGTTCCTCGTATGTCGAATCACCAAACTCATTGGTGGCCAGTCTTGAAATCAGTGGTGAGTTTGGCTTATTACAATACAGCAACGTTGTTTCCATTCCGGAAGAGTTGCCATCGAAAAGAACGGCTTGTGTATTTAGGCTTTCAGTGGAACCTTTTGAGATATAGGTATGCGATGTACCAAGGTCGATTGAAATTACGTTCATAATAATTCTCCAGTAAATTTTATAAGACTCAAACGGATGCGGAGTAATTTATTTCTTGACTTTTTTAACCATACCTTGTTTAATCACAATGCCATTTTGAATAATTGGGTACTTCATTATCACAACCTCGGTTCCTGGTTCAATTAGGCCAAAAGTTTCATACTGTTCACCCGTCGCTTCTTCCCAAACAAACGACTTTGTGTCAGACGTTGTATTGTCTGATATGACAAAACCTGCATTTTGAAGTTCCTGTACCATAAGCGAAAGGCCATCCAATCTTTCATTTTCTGGGTCCCTCATTGTTTGTGCCGCAATATGGACGAGATTATGTATGATTTTCCTGGTGCGAGTGAGTTCTTCTTTGACTTTCCCATCAGAAACACTATTTTCCAATTCGCGTTCCATACGATACAAAAGTACAAGGATAATGGAAACAGAGGCGTTTATCCATTGTTCAACAATTGTTTCCACCTCTTGTCGATAATGTGCTGAATCGTAAGTTTTTCTCGGTTTTAACATCCAGACTGCCCAGGCTGCGATTGCGTATCCGATAAGTCGTTGAATAAAACCGAAACGAGATTTTCCAAACGGTAACGGTATCATTTCCTTAACAAACTGCAAACCCGCATCCGTAGCAACCGTAACTCCTAGCAAAATCAGCAAGGTTTTTCGTACTTTAGGATTGTTTGCCGTGAACAGAGAAAGCCATGCCAGCAAAAAAGTGCCGAGAATCGCACCGACAAGCATCCCCGATTCTGCCGGAATTGACATTAGCCTTGCACAAAAACCACCGAGAAACAACCCGGCAATTGTCCCTAATGTGGCGTTAATGCAAAGTGCAACGGTACGTATCGTCGTCTGAACTGATAATGGATTGGGGAGATGAATGACAGGCAATAGCTCACGGGTGTGCATCGCAAGATCATCCAAATCTTGTTGATCAGAAAGAGTACCACCATTGAGTAATGTGATCAGATCGTCTGATAATATGCGATTCTTTAAGTTTTCAGTTACTTTTTGACTCGCTGCATCAACATCAGCTGTGGTCGGCAATTCACGATCTTTGATTTCATTGAAAAACGAGGTGACGTTGCTTGTTTTTATTATCTTGATCGTTTGGTCATATTTTTCCTTATCACGATCTCTATTTTTGAACCATTCGGACGGAAATTTATCTTTTGGTATAGCGGTTGATTCGGTTTTCATGGTCATACTCTGTAGGTGGTAATGTGTAATCTGGTTTAGACGTGATAACTTCAATTCCATTTTCTGCGTCTATAAATACTTTGCAAGTTGTAACTTCCGATGATTCAGCGGGATACAAGCGGCAAGGTAAATTTGAAGAATTTGTGCAAGGATCATTTGTTGACGGTCTCTGGCTCTGGTATTTTTTTGGCGTTTTGACTGTAAAGATACTTTAGAAATACCAAACCGAAGACAATTGTCAGTCCTCCCCAAAAGACGATCCATGAAGAATTTAATTTACTCAGAGACGAGTCAACACGCCAAGTCTGCATGACTTGAAATTCTCCGACTTCTTTTCCACTGCGACCAACGAATCGTCCATCTGCCAGCCAGCTACCGTCTGAAGATTTTGGGGTAACAAACTCGGCGGTTGCAAGATACCCGTATGAGTTTATCGAGTAGGCGTCATCAAGAAGCTGTATGTCTTTTGTAGAGGTGATCGTCGCACGAATAAGGTTGACGCCGATCGTATTCTCAACTTGGAAACTGTATTTTGTTTTCAGAAGATTTTCCCAAATTTGATTGGAGAGGCTCTTGTCGTCAAGCAGGTGAACAATAACTTTTGCTCCCGGTTTGATTTCTTTCGCATAAAAACTGACGCCCCAAGGTTGGCCTCGATAGCTTCTCGCGCATGATGCCGGAATAAAATCGCCATCCTGCCCTTCGATTTGTATCAACGCGAAGACATTCGGGTAAAAAAACCAGCGATCACTGGCCCCCGGATCGACTCTAAAAAATAGTTGATACAAGGCACCGTCTTTTGTATCAATTCCTTTGTTCCGCAAATCAGCGATAATTGCGGCTTTCTCTTCATAGGCGGCTTTTGCCTCCGCTGTCTTGGAAGCGGCAAAAACGGCAGCAACACCGCTGATTACCTTGAAAATAACTTTCACGGTTTTCCCATCCACTTTTGGTATCGGTGCGGCCAGTCCGACAGTATATGACATCAAACATACGGCTACGGTAAAATAACACCGCACTCGATTGGAAATCGAACTTTTCATGAAAGTTCCTCGTTTTACGTTGGTTGATCGTCCGCAACACATTGACATGCTGCTCTGCTTTTCAGAACTCACGGATATTGCAAAGAGTCAAGAAAAAAGAAAAGGCGTCAGCCTGATGCTCACGCCTGGTAAACTTCGCACAGAAAACCATTTGCCCCGCACACACGACTAACGCCCTGTATCGCTACAGGACGACAAGTGCATTGGGGCAAAATGGTGCGTCGAACCATTACGGCCTGGCAGTAACTCACCGATACCGAATGTTTCGTGTCTCGCGTTCTTAACGTGCGAAGTTTTTTGGCGTGAGACTTACGACTTTTTCGTCAATCTAATTGTTCAATATGTCCGTTAATCCAAAAACCATCTCCGAGTTTTAGTGAAAGCAAAAAAACAACAAGTCATAAGTTTATGCCATTTGCCCTTCGGTTCAAGTGGTAAACTCTCGTAAAACTTGTTCACTTCGATTGTGTACATTATGTTCAAGAAAATCAATAAGTTTGTATCAGTTTTTTGATAAATATATGATTTTTCTCATTAGATAGCTGTGCAATAAACCACGTAAATAGAAATATCTCTATTATTGATAAGGTAAAACAGATTGTCGTTTCATGAATCCATTATCAATAAGGTTGAACAGATATGACAACGATCTACTCTTATCCAGTTGGATATGCGCCCGTTTGCCAGTACGCGGATTTGCCTGTTTGTGGCGAAACAGAGGACCCTGAAGAAAATGACTGTATTCCACTGGAAGAACGTTGCTGCGTGGAAGTCCCGATTTCACCAGAAGGGTCTCCCTGACTTTCCCGGCATCACAGCCGTCGTGAGCCATGTAATTACATCGGAAGGTTCTGAAACAGGACAGAATATAAGCAGCTTCTCTTTCATGGTCGTGAGGGGAATTTGATTTGTAGCCGTGGAATATATCGATTTTGCCGTCACCTCTTAATCCTGCGACGGCTAGTTTGGTGAAGCTGACCTCAGAAATGCCGCCACCGCCCCAGTCTGCTCCCATGCCGATGGCAACATATTCATTATTCCTGATTTTTTCTAGTTTCCAGGAGTTTTCTTTATTGCTCGGCAGAATCGCTGCACGTTGCAGCATATCTGCCGTGATGATTCTCGCACCGGTATCACACGATTCGCCGCAAACCTCATTGTAGAAAACGTGCTGGGGCACCGAGCCGTTACGTTTCTGTACGATTTCCGTCCATTTGTCCCGGTTGCCGTAATGATGGGGCAATATGATCTGGGGGACGTGATAACCGGCGAACGTGTCCCGACGTTCCGGAAAGCGGTGATACCACCGGCCCGTCTCGGGCCGTAATGGTTTCCCGCATTTGGCACAAACAACGGCAGGGTTCTCGGGAGAAATGTCTTCCTTGATTTTCGACGGTCCGATCATCTTGTCCAGGTCTTCCGTGAGTGCCGGGATGTTCTGCTTCTTGCAGTGTTCACACTTTATTTTCCATTCTGCCTGGGATGATTGCAGCCATTTTGTCTCAAGGGGACCATCTGTCGTCTTGGGGGTTCCGGTGTACTGGATGATCCCAACGTCCAGAGAACCGGACATCGTTTCATTGATGATCGGCTCGAACGCTGGGTCGAAATCCTGCCACTCGTCGTAACTGATTTCATTCACGTTGAGTCCACGAACGCGGGTGCAATCGCGAAACGCGAAAGAAAAGTGCATCTTGGACTGGTTCCGGAAGGTTTTCTGAAGAACGTTCTGGGAGCATCCTTTATCGACCAGCAGACCCTTGATCGGGGAGTTGGAGACAAGATCGTGAACGTAGTTCCCGGAGAAACGGCGGATCATCTCATAAAGAGGGGTGATGCAGAGGACGTTATGGTGCGGTTTGGTCAGGACACGGATAAGGTTGCGTGTCGCCATCCCCAGCGACTTGCCGACCTGTCTGCCGGTTTTGTTGAATGATTCGCAGCGGCAGCCTCGTGTTGAATTCGGCGGAATTGGTTGGACAAAAAAGTCTTGCCATTCCTTCATGACTGGTTATGATATTTGCATTACTGGCAATGGTCGGCAAATGTTTCGGATAGCAGATCATGTCCGTGTTGTTCGATCTGTTTTATGCTCTCAATTCACAAAGCAGATTGAGCAGTCCATCTTTTCAATCAGAGGCTCTATTATGGCGGTTTATTACGTTGTGACGTATCGCAAAAACTATGATGATGAAGGATACGATGAAGAATATGCTGTCAAGTTGGACGGTTTTGGTGATGATGAAATTTTATTCTTTGCCGAACGCCTTCATGACGGAATAAACAAAGTAAAAAACAATCGGATCGATATAAATTTGTGTTTAAGGGAAGAAACTCCAGGGGGACCGGAGGCGGTGACTTGTTGGAAATGTGATACCGTGTGCAGCATTTCCGTCCACCGAAACGGTGAATCGATCAAAATGATGAAAATGAAAGGTCTCATACGTCTCTATGACACCCTTTATAACAACAATTTTCGCAACATCATTATTTATTCCGCCGATGATCTGACGGAGGAAGAACAGTTTCGATGTTTCACAATGGCCGACCAACAAGTGGATTCTCAGTGTAACCCGGTTGCCTGTTTCCGTCATATCGCCGACCAAATCCGAAGGTTTCGTGAACCAGTTTCGTTGGAAGCGTCTCCCGAACCCATCCTGTCGCCATCGACCGGGCAGGATGTGGCCAAAGACGAAACGGTGGGCGGCAATGTAACAAAAAATAAAAGCGGCAGGAAGCCACCTTCTCCAGAGGAAATCAATAGCGATAATGAAATTGTCGCGGAATGGAAAGCCAACAAAAGAGCCGCTAAAGGAGATCGATTGTCAAAAAAAGAATTTGCTAAAGATCGCGGAATAAGAGTCGAGGCTCTAAATGCGGCAATCGACCGTGTAAGGAAACGAGAAAAACGAAGCGAAATGCGATAAATTTTTCGGACAAATTCATTTTTCCAAATCCCTTCTATTTTTCCGACATCTTTTTGCGACAGGTCGCACTCTATGAATTGCGAGGTTTGGTATTGCCTCACCTCATCTTTTTCTCGGAAAATCATTTGTCTGTCCGAATGCCGTTTTTTATCTGGTATTCTGCTGCTTGCGTGACGTGGCAATTGCGTCTTGTCAATTGCAGTTGGTTTCTTTTTTGTACCAAATACCCGGAAAGGAGGTTATTTTACGATAAGCGGCGCAATTTTCAGACACTGCGGACGTTTGTACGATTTGCTGTCCTTTTGGTGCTGATGGTTGTTGCTGCTGTTGAATGCAAATGATTACGCAGGCTGTGTTTAAGTGCGTAAATGGTGAGATTGGTTGTTGATTCACCAGGAATTCAGCGAGGATGAGTTAAACTGCGAGCTTCGTAGGAATTAGTGAAATATTTGAGCCTACGCAAGAAAAGCAGAATTTTCGTAATGGATTTTGGAACAAATTAAGATATTTGAAAAATGATAGAAAGTTATTAGTTTTATGGCTAATTATTCATTAAGTTTTGGTTCTGAAAATCAAGAAGTTCCTATGGTGGCAGTTGGCGGTGAGCCGGGATGGGTTCCCGAAACTGTGCAGACTGATGAACTCGTGGGCGTCAGGATTCAGGGGGAAGAATCCAGAGAAGAACCGGGAACATCCGTCCCGGAGTCCGAAGCCCAAAATCCGGAGACTGACGAGCAGGTTTTCGACCTGAAAAATATCGTTGCGGCATCTCCCTTCGACGATGAGAATACGAAACCTGAAGATGAAATCGAACCGTCAGAGTCGTTCCCGGTCGATGCGTTCCCGGAAGTATTGAAAGATTTTGTGGTGGAAGCGGCCAATTCGATTGGGATTGACCCCGCTTTTGTTGCCGTCCCAATGCTGTCGGTTATTTCCGGCACGATAGGACGTCTGTTTCAGTTGGAACTCAGAAAAGATTTTTGTGTATCGCCCACGATTTGGACTGCCGTTGTCGCTTCGTCAGGAACCGGGAAAACTCCGGCACTCAATAAGGTCTTGGAGCCGATTCGTCATTGGCAAAAACTTGCCGATCAGGGCGACCTGTCTCTCGAAAAACCGATGGATCCGACATTTGAACAATTTTTGGTCGATGACGTCACTATTGAAGCCATGACGGAAATTTTCTCGCAAAATCCGTTCGGCGTCATACTTCCACAAGACGAATTAACCGGGTTTCTTCACGGTTTCGACGTTTATCGTGGCAGCACAGGTGGCAGGGGTTTGGCTTTTTGGTTGCGTGCTTACGATGGCACTCCTGTTCGGGTGGACCGTAAAACCCGACGTACAGTCATTGCGCCAACTCCGTCGGTGGCAATCACCGGCGGCATTCAGCCGGGGATACTTCGGAGATCACTTCAGAAAAAACCGCAGTTTCTCGACTCCGGTCTTATGCCGCGTTTTTTGTTTGCCATGCCGCAAAACAACCCGATGATGTGGTCTGACAAAGAAATTCCCGATGACGTGAAAAATCGATATGCGGTGATCTTTGACCGTCTCATTGAGTTGCGGCATTCAGGGAATATCTTGCCCGGACGACCCAAAAAGTTTTTCCTCTCTCCTAAAGCCCGTAACCTGTGCCGTGCTTTTTTCAACGCAACCTCCACGGAGCAGATGGGGCTGGATTCCGATTCCGCACGTGCGATGTGGGTAAAGCTGACGGTGACCGTAGCGAAAATCGCCCTGACGTTCCATGTGGTCGAATGGATTGCTTCAGGAAATGATGCGATTCCCGACAATGTGTCCGAAAGAACAATGTCGGCAGCGATCCGTGTGACGAACTGGTTCAAAGGAGAAGCTGTGCGGATTTTACAGACCATGACCAAAGGCAACGGCAAAATCAGCAAGTACCATCAGGCCGAAACGCGGATTCTGGAAGTAATCCATGCCATTGAGAATAAAGGAAAGGAGGCAACAGCTTGTGGAATTAGACGCTTGATTCGGCAATATCAGATGCTGGGCGGCAACGAAGCATTGGAGCGGAAATTGTCCGCGATGGTGAATGCCGGGATTCTTGGAACGGAACACAAAACCAACACGGGCGGACGTGAGAAAACTGTCTACCGGATTCGTTCAGGTGGTGCGGAAACTGCAAGTGTTGCTGCTGTTGTTGTTGCGGAAAGTCCGATATTTTCCGAGAAAAACGACACTTCCAGCAACAGCAACAACCACAACGGGGTGAGTCGCCAGTGAGTCTGAACCTGATCCCGGCGATCAGGAACAGGCCGGAGATGCAGGTGTTGCTGTTGTTGTTGCGGAAAGTCCGATATTTTCCGAGAAAAACGACACTTCCAGCAACAGCAACTGCAACGGGGTGAGTCGCCAGCGAGTCTGAAGAGGGACGGAAGCAGACGTTCCTCGCTGATTCGCATGACGGCTGCTTGAACCGCTGAAGTCAACCTTGTCCGAAGCGGAAATGAAGTTCAGAAGGTACAGCACGGCTCGACCTGTCTGCCGCCCGCTTGTCGGACGGACAAGGCAGGCGGGCCGTATTTCGTTCCGGAAGGTTTTCTGGAGGATGTTCGGAACCGGATTGACGTGCGAAGGCGTGAAGTCCTTCGCTTTTTTTTCTTCAGCGTCCGATTGTAAATTCCCCATCGAAAAACGAGAAAAGAGGCAACCGTGTTTTATTCGTTCTGTGGACAAATTTCTTCAAGACGTTTATCAACTCTCTTTAAGATGTTTATTTAAGTCATTGCATATCAATGACTTGCATTAACTCTTGAGAGAGTTAAAAACAAAAAATATTCTCTTATTCTCTGGTAAAATAGTTGATAGGAAGTTTTGAGCGAGTGCCGAAACCTCCTTGCCGGACAGGGCAAAGAATTACTTATTTTTGAGAAAGCAGAACATGCAAGTTGAGTGTGAAAAAAAATTGTTATCCGTGAAAGAGACTGCCCATATTTTGGGAGTCAGCGAACGAACCGTTTGGACGATGACTGCCCAAGAGGCAAGTTGGTTTCGTGTCGTCTGGGGAATCGGGTTCTTTACTCGATCAAAGCGATTGAGAAATTTATTGAACAACAAGAAAGAGAGACAAACCAAGATGAAAAATAAAATCGGAGGAATACTTCTTTGTCGTGACAAACGATCCGAGGTGTTGGATATCCCCCGAGACAAAAGTGAGCAAAAAATGCAGATTGACGATCAGGTTTTTGTTTTTGAAGAGAACGCTTTGGTGCCTTTAATGCAAGGCTCCGGGACTAATCATCTGTCCCGCCTTAATACGATCAGAAAAAAACCTCAATGGGATCGTGAGACGAAAATTGCCACATTGAGCATTGACGGCATGACGGTCGAGCTGAAAGATTGGGAATCGACCCAGGTGTTCAAGCCAAACGTCCAAAAGCTACTCGACACTCTGTTGATTCTTCTCACGAATCGACAATCACCTTATCAAATAGACGGAGTCAATGTACGAGTCCACCTGCCGCTGAAAGAGTATCTCGATATTCTTGGAAAACCTCAAACGGAAAGTTCTTTCGACGAATTACGTGAAAATTTGAAAAGCGACATTCTGCCATTATACCATGCGTCAGTAACTTTTTCTCAGAAATGGGGGAAAGGGTATCGGCAGTATGGACAAATGAGAATCATTTCCAAGTGGGAAATAAAAGACAACGTGCTCACGGTGGACTTCGCTCCGGCACTTGTGGAATACCTGAAAAAATCTTTTCTTATGCAATACCCGGTCGGGCTGTTGAAGCTGGATAATCGTGACCCGGTGGCGCTGATGTTGGGGCGCAAGCTGGCGCTTCATTTCAGTATGTACAGCAACCAGCGGTCTGCAACGCACAACATCATCAGTGTCAGAACACTGCTCGACTGGTGTGAAATGATTATTCCTTCGGAAGAACAGATCAAGGAAACGACGCAAGAGTACAAACGCTATATCATCATTCCATTGGAACGAGCTTTGAATGCTTTGCAGGATTCGGGAATCATCAACTGGGAATACTGCAACAGTAAAAAATCACCACTCACAAAAGAACAGATACAACGAGCAAAAGATCATTGTTACAAAGTAATCAGTGAGCTTTATATCTGTTTTGAAATTCTAAACTATACGGAAATACCAAAGTTAGAAAAGAGTACGAATCTATGACAATAAGAGAATGTAAAACATGTACGCTTTTCTGGCGGGGTAATCACCAGGGTACAGGGGGGGTTCCATCAGGCACCAGGGGGGGATTCACCCGGCACCAGGGGGGGTTCCATACGGCAAGCAAATTTCTAAATCCTTTTAGAATAATGATTTATGGAGATCAAAAAATTCATAATATTTAAGACTCTTAAGAGTCTCAAGAGGGTGGGACCACCCCTGACCCTTCGGGGGGTGGCCCACCCCGGATAAAAAAAGAAAATAATACCAAAAAATTGAAAACCATTATTTTTTTCTTTTCACAGGACTTTTCATCTCAGGAGGAAATTCATTTCATCCCGCCGCGTTCTGCGGCGTCACAAATTTCAACTGTAAGTATGATAACCGAACAATTAAAAGAGGAGATTAAAAAGCAGGAGCCAATTTTTTTAGAGGTTGCCAACACCCGAGGGTACATTTGTCCCCAATGTGGAAACGGGTCCGGGTCGTCCGGCACCGGACTGGAGAAGGACCCAAGAAGTGATCATCATTTCAAATGTTTCAAATGTGATTTTTATGGCGACGTGATCGACCTATTTGGAATCCATAGTGACATTGAGGATTTCGCTTCAAAGATTGACGGTTTGATTGAGTTCTATTATGATCATGGCGTAGAAATCGTGAAAAATCAAACGATGAACGATTGCCAATCTTGTGATTCTCTTCCAATGGCGACATCTGCCGTAAAAGAGCCAATGAGGTCATCTGGTGTCACGAAGCCAAAACAAGAGGAAACCGATCAAACTTCATTTTTCAAAGAATGTTCCCATCACTTGAGCAGTCCGGCATGTGTTCAATATCTTTCTCAAAGGGGAATCAGTGTTGAAACCGCTCGTCGTTTTCATTTAGGCTATTGCGTTGGGTGGCGTCATCCTAAATCACCAAAGTCTGTTCCCGAGAGTCCAAGGCTGATCATACCGACGAGCGATTGCAGTTATATCGCGAGAGATATTCGTTCTGACCGTGAAATACCTGAAGAAGCAAAGCCGTATACGAAAAGCAAGGTTGGTTCCGTTCATATTTTCAACGGCGATATTCTCAAAACCTCGACAAAACCTGTTTTCATCGTGGAAGGAGAGATCGACGCTTTGAGTATTGAGGAGGTGGGAGGAAATGCTGTGGCGTTGGGAGGCGTGTCCAACACCCGACAGTTGATTGAACTTCTACAGCAATCACCGCCAACGTTTCCCGTGATTCTTTCACTGGACAATGACACTGCTGGAAATGAAGCATCAGATAAATTGCTTTCCGAGTTAAAATCCCTTTCCATATCGGCTGTCAAGTTGAATATTTGCGGGAATCATAAAGACGCGAATGAGGCTCTCATCCATAGTCGGAATTTATTTGAAAAAAATGTCAGAGAAGCTGAGGGACTTGCTCTTTCCCAGGTCGAAGCGGAGCGTAATGCCGAAAGAGACAACTATCTGGAAACAAGTGTTGCTCATTTTATTCCGGATTTTTTGCAGCACATAAGCGAAAGCGTAAATTCTTCCGCCATTCCTACAGGCTTCTGTGCTCTGGACAAGATTTTGGACGGTGGACTGTATGAAGGACTTTATGTTCTCGGAGCGATCAGTTCCTTGGGGAAGACGACGTTGGTTTTACAAATTGCCGATCAGATTGCAGAATCCGGCCAGGACGTTTTGATTTTTTCTCTGGAGATGTCCCGAACGGAACTCATGTCCAAGAGCATCAGCCGTCACACCTTCATGGAATGTAAACTTCCCGGCGGCGATCTTCAGGACGCCAAGACCAATCGCGGTATTACCGACGGCAAGAGATATGAAAAATATTCCGAGAAGGAACGCGAGGTTATTCAAAAAGCCGTAACCGCATACCGCCAATACGCTACTCACATTTACATTCATGAAGGGCAAGGCGATATTGGAGTGAAACAGATCAGAGAGACGCTGGAGACTCATATTCGCCTCACCGGCAATGTTCCTGTTGTGGTGATCGACTATCTTCAAATTCTGGCTCCTTGGAATGATCGATTTACCGACAAACAAAACACCGACAGAGCGGTCCTTGAACTGAAACGAATGAGTCGTGATTTCAAACTGCCCGTGATTGCGATTTCGAGTTTTAATCGGGAAAACTATAACACGCCTGTCACGATGACCGCGTTCAAGGAGAGCGGGGCAATCGAATACTCCAGTGACGTTCTCATAGGGCTTCAGCTGGGTGGTATATGGACCAGAGAAGGAAAGATAGATAAAAATGTTGACGTTCATGTCGCGAAGAATAAAGACCCCAGGGATATTGAACTTGTGGTACTGAAGAATCGCAATGGAAAAGCAGGGAATGCGGTAGCTTTTTCGTACCGTCCCAGATTCAATCATTTCGAGGACAATCCTGTCGGGTGTCGGTGAGGCCGTGAAGAAGGAAAAAGCACGAAACGTTCTTCTTCCATTCCCTGTACGGCTTCCAGAGTTTCCGAAATCCTTGCCCATTGATGAAATTCATTTCGATGCTCAAACAGACAAGGCTTTTATTTTCATACAGGGGCGATCGGTGCTTCCGGGGGTTCCACCCTACCCGACACCCGCAAGCCCCTGATGCGAGAAATGTTAGCATTGTTTGAGTCACACATCATTGAAGCCAGGAAGCATGTTTATGGTTTTACACGTACCATTGGCAAGTAGTTGCCTGTCGATCATCGCGGGAGTATAAGAGGGACAATTTAGAACAAAAACACAAGTTGTTGTGTTTATTGAAGTTAAGAGGTCAAGGCTTGACGAAAAACACCAGTGGAAGAGGAATTCTATGGAGGAAAGGACCTTAAAACGATCCCAGTTCCCTGCGGGGACAGTGTAAGGATGACAGCAAAACGACAGGGAAAACAATTAAGTTCAGGCTTGCGCGGTTTGACGCAAGCGGGTATAATAAGAATAACAAAAGAATTTGGAGAAAATATTCATGGCGAGTTGCCACAAAGAAAAAACAAGAACCGGCGGTGAAGTGTATGTCATTCGTTTTACACTGGCCGGGTGTCGCAAGAAAATTCAGTTGGGAACCGTTCCCAAAAAACTGGCGGAAACCATTTGCAGTCGAGTTGAAGAATTGGTCAATTGTCAGCTCGCCGACGTTTCGTGTTCCCAAGAGACAGCCCGATGGTTAGGGCAGATTGATGACAAATTGCACGAAAAACTATCAAAGCCGGGTCTCGTGACGGCACGTCAAGCGGTGCGACTTGGGGACCAATTGGAACGCTACATCAAAAATCATTCCGGTGGCAAGGAACCGGGAACACTTATCAAATGGAAGAGCGACAAGAAAAGGATTGTCCAGTTTTTCGGTGCTGACAAGGACATCAAGAAAATCACCCGATCTGACTGCGAGCAATACAAAACGTGGTTATACCAAGAATGTCATTTGGCAGACTCCACCGTCGGCAGAGCGATCCGTGGAGCAAGGATGTTCTTCACGGCATGGGTCAGGGACGGTATTTTGTCGCGGAATCCATTCGACGGCGTAAAAGGGAGTAACGCTATTGATGAAAGCCGCAATCATTACATCCCGGCGGAAACCGTGAAACTGGCAATCGAATACTGTCCGGATGCGGAATGGCGTGCAATTTTTGCTTTGGCCAGATTCGGCGGGTTAAGGCCGGGAGAAATTTTTGTTTTGAAATTGGACGCGATCAAATGGGAACGGGACATCATCATCGTCACCAGTCCCAAGACAAAGCGCCATGTCGGTGGTGGTCAGCGTGAAATCCCGATTTTTCCTGAACTGCGTCCGTACCTGTTGGACGTGGCGGAATCGGCCAGAGAAGGAGCTGTCTATGTGCTTGACAGATTGAGGGAACGGACGACCGGAAAGGCAAAAACTCCCAATTTAGGAAAAATTGTTACAGATATTCTCGAAAGGGCCGGGATTCCAAAATGGACGAAACCGTTTGTTTCGATGCGTGGCAGTTGCGAAACAGATTTGGCAGAAGTCTATCCAATCCAAGCAGTTACAGCGTGGATAGGGAACTCTCCCAAGCCAATCCAAGCAGTTACAGCGTGGATAGGGAACTCTCCCAAGGTTGCCCAAAAGCATTATTTGAGGGTCTTGCCAAGTCACTTTGAGCAGGCGGTAAAAAATGGGGCATTGTTTGACAAAAAACACCAAGGAAAACAAGCGTTTCACACTGGAAATCACGATACCAAGCCCACAAATTCTGACGGGGCAAAATACGGGGCAGCAAGCGTCGGAAATGGCTTGCCAGCAATCGTAACAACAAACAAAAAGGCCGTAAATTGCAGTGTTTTGCAATTCACGGCGAACGTGTGCAAAAATCAAATAGACCAGGTAGGATTACAACAGAGAGGCATAACCCATTGTGTGATTTAGGTTTACGTCATTCCTGCAATCCAAGTGGCACGGAAAGCGTCACACTTCTCGAAACCCCCGTTCTTTCGCCCGATGATCGGTAAGCACTCGAAAAAATCTTCACTCTTTGGCCGGAATTGTCTCCGGAGGTCAAGTTCGGCGTCCTTCGGTTGATCGAAACGGCCACTGCCGACGAAATCCTTGGAGCTTGATGAAATTCGTTTGACACTTGGTACAGACAACTGCATGACGAGTTGAATGATTACCGCGTCAACAAGGTCAATCTGAAAAAGGAGTTTTTCCGCACCGACCTCGACACGATTGTTTCAGCCATCAAAAAGCATCACAACAAGCCGATTGAGGTCACCCGCGAACCGTGGGCATTGGAATATTGGCGGTCTGTGGAAAAGGCGAAAGATTGATTGTCGCTTTCGAGTGATGGCGAATGAAAATTAAGATGCTTCCTACGAAACCGAAGGTTCAATGCCGGAATCAAAGGAAAAATGGTCAAACAAAGTAAATCGTTTCAAAAAACGAAGATCATGTAACGATATTTCTTTTTCACTGATACACATATTGTCAGAGTTTTCGACCACAATGCCGTGCGACTTCGTGTTCATGGACTCAAGGATTGCTTCTGATATATCCTCACACTTGCCAAGTTTTTCAATATCGCCATAATCCTCAACAGACATGACGACATAGAACAAGATTTGATATGGCTTATTGTCAGGAAGCTCATTTTGAGGACAGGAAATATAAATTCCGCTGACAAGATTGCCGGATTCTTCGAGTGCATTTTTAATGACTTTCTTTGTTGCGTCAGACAGACGTTTATTAAAGTTGTCGGGAAACGCAGGACGTTCATAACGTTGGGCAAACCAATGAACAATCGCATTGACTTCTTCCATCGAAAGTTGCGAAGAATGAGGTTCGTTCTTTACAAGAAAATGTCGTGGTACTGAAATGCGTTCAGTGGCTTTGATTTCATAGAACAAATCGTTAAGAGAAAAATGATAGCACCTTGAATTTTTCCCTTTTATGCAGTTCCCATCAGATTGGTCAATTGGTACAGCAATCAGGATTTCTACGTTTGGCTCTTTGTCAAGTCTCTTTTGAACGATGTCACAATTGTGTGACAACAGGATAGCCAAAGCATCAGGAATTTTACAAATAACGGAACGAGCAAGGTCAGAACAAACCGAGCCTTGCCGCCAACCATTTTTTCGGATAACTTCCGAATCAAAAGGGATGTTCACTCCCAATCCTCCGATGAAAAGTGTGTTTTGCCTGTCGCCGCATCAAATTCGGAATCCGAGACTCGATACTTTGCCGGATCAAGTCCTTTTTCACGGATAAGCTGCTCAATGGAAGGTTGATACGATTCCTTGTCGTTCACGAATTTTGCTGCGATTTGGAGTTGACGGCGAATACATGTTTCATTGAGTACGTCGCGTTTCAGCAAGTCCAATAATACTTCATTGTTTTTTCCCAAAGGAACGCGGAGAGCTGGTTTTGCAGGAAGTTTGGATAGTTGATTCCATTCTTCAGCAAATGAGAAGATAACCCGGATGCGTCGGTTGTTTTCCAGACTTGGATCATTTTCACCGCGAATCCAAGTATAAACCGTTTGACGTTCGACACGCAAAGTAGCAGCTAAGTCTTTTGTTGTCAAACCAAAAGTTTCTTTGATTGAAGCCAAATAAGTCTTTGCATCATCTGCTGTTAAGGATAAATGCACAGATTCTGAAAAAAATGAAACATTCGAGTCCGATTCCATCCATGTCACATTATCCAATTCCATCCATGTCACATTAACCGGATAGGCATGTTCCGGTAGGGAAATCGCCAGCATCGCCCGTTCTTCTATGGCTTCAAAGCGCAAATGCCTGTCTCTGTTGTACGAACATGCCTTGTTTGAAACAGATTGGGCATTTCCTCGTTTTCTAAAAAACTTTTTGATGTTGTTTTTCATGGCAGTACATGAAGTCTTTCGATTTTCGTAAAACTTATGAAACTCATTATGGGCGGCATCCAATTGTTCCAATTGTGAAATTTGAGAAACTGACAATGATTCATCTCGCAAACCTTTGATTATGTTCAATCTGTTTTTGGCATACAAATCGTCTTCAATCTGTTTCAATTGATCAATATATGGTAATCTTACATTGTCATTGACAACACTACAACCATACGGAACGTCATAGTAACGTTGCGGAATATCACACACTTCACTCGGGAATAAAAGAAGAATCTGTTCTTTATTTTCCATGGTTATTCTGCCTCCTTTTCCCATATCCTATGTGCCTCTTGAGAAGGGATTTGCTTAAATAAACGATCTACTTCATCATGTAAACTTTCTAAAACTGAGAGAATATGGTCACGTGTAAAGTCTTCTCCTTGAGTAGGCTTGGAATGTACCATATCCAAAATGATAAAACTTGTTCCTTCAGTAAATTTCGGCTGATTTAATCTAATGGATTGGAATTCTCCCAATACTACCTGTGGGTTATTTGGACGGTAGATAATAGTACGCACCACGCCACCTAAAGAAGTCTTTCGCTCAAGAATTACCTGGCGCAACTGAACACCATCGTCATCCAAATAGCCTCCAAGATACTCATCTTTTATCATTCTTTCTGAGGAAACGCCATCTAGTGGATAAATCCAGTCAACATATCTTAAACTTACTTGTTCTAACGTAGCACAATCTGCCCAATTGAGAATCGTCGATATTTCTTCCATAGCAGAATATACCTTGGGAAGATATTCGTCAAATGTATTGTAGTTGACCGTGTTTACAGCAAATGAATGCTTGCTTAACACTAAATTTGTTTGCTTTAATCTATCAGTAAAAAACCATTGTTCTATTCCTGATAGCTGAACCCCGTTATCAATCATCGTGATTTGTTGCAAATGGCATGTGTCAAAATATGGGTAAGACGTTCGTAACTTAGCCTTAATTGCAGGAATGTATTTATCTATATCCTCAATCGGCGAAAAACGAACTTGGGCGACGACCAGAACGAGAGGTGCGCGGGGCAATTTAGGACGGCTCATAGCAAACCCGTTGAAGTTAGAAGAAAGATTATTGTTAAAGTAAACATTTTTTGGAAAATGAAAGTTTCCCTACTACATCTTACACTCCACCTTACACTTTTCAATGATTCGATTCTATTTTCGATTATTTTTGATTTATTTTTAAAAAATAAATGTCACAATGGTAAAACTTCCACTTCTATCAAATTGTACCAATCTTTATCAGCCAAACAAATGAGCCCATTTCGACAGATTTCCGCTGTTCAAAATTTCGACTTACGCCAAATCCTGAGTTGGGATGTTTTGGGATGTTTGCGCTTTCATGGGATGTTATTTTCGATTAAAGTTTGATAAAATTTATAAAAGATTAGCATATAGGACATAGTAAAAGCATTGCAGAAATTTCTTTGATAGATTATACTTACGTCAAGTTATGAAAACTGATGCGATTTTGTGAAATTATGTGACCACTGCCTCGACAAAGCTGGAACCTATGGTCGACGTATTGGCCACGACGGCGTTTTCAAACGTCGTGTCGCCGGCGGCAAGGCTTGAGATTCCGGCAACTTTCAGATTTGCTCCGGGGACCGGCCCAGACACCGCCACCTTGATCGTGCTGACGCTGCTTGCGCCTTCGATGGTTAGCGTGAACGTGGCACCGCCCCTGTCCCGAGCCGATTCCGCTTCCCATGACACTGTTCCCAGTGAATGTGTTGGTTGCTGTCGCGAAACGTTGCCACTGCACTGACGACCACCGCCGAGTCGGAAGACGACTACGAAATCATGGGTGTCCGCCACCGCGACTACCCGCTCGAAGGCATCCAGTTCCACCCGGAATCCATCATGACGATCATCAACAAATGCTTATTGCGGATTTTTTGAACGGATTAGGTAGGGTGGTTACGCCGTGACCGCTGTTCGGTTGTTCTGTCTAAGTAACCAGTGTCACTCTGGGAATGAATCGTCCTGAAAGGACGATATGTCTATGACTGCTGGTTTCAACTAGCGGCAGCGACGGCAGAAAAACTATTCAGCCCCAACGGGGCATGACAATGCCATGGAGACAAAATCTGTGTTCCATGGCATTTTCTGTTGACAATCCGGGGCAGTGAAATAATAATGTTACTATTACTTATTATGTATCATTATTGATTCGCTTTTCACTGATGAATTGGAGTTTTCTACAAATGAACTGGAGAGATATTTGGAACAATATTGTCGAGTGGTTCATAGGGATCGTATTTTTTCTCTTGGCGGTCACAGCCCTCTTGTTTTTCCTGCTCATCATTGCCATTGATTCCACCTGTGCTTTTTTCCGTCGGCATTGGAAGAAGCCTTTTGTGTTCTGTGGCATGGTGATTAAATTTTGTGTCATATTTCTTGCTATCATCGGGGTGATCCGTATATTTTTTGATGTGGATTCTTTTGTACGGCCCTGGTTGCCCGAATGGCTTCTCAATTACTTCGTTGAAGTCTATTTGGGTGGGTTTTGTATTTTTATGGTGACTGGAGCTGTATTGATTAAATACAAGAAACAAATTTTTCTTGATTTCCCATGTTATATAAAAAATTGTCTGGATGATTTTCTTAAAACCAAATTTATGGAGACTGGGTCAACAGAACCAAAATTGACTCTTTGGGGAGAGTTCGCTTCAAAAATTGCCATTCCAGTTATCATTCCAGTTTTGGGATTCGTTGGGGCTGGGTTTGAGCTGAAACGCATGAGTCGTGATTTCAAGTTGCCTGTGATTGCGATTTCGAGTTTCAATCGTGAAAACTACAACACGCCAGTCACGATGACCGCGTTCAAAGAGAGCGGGGCAATTGAATACTCCAGTGACGTTCTCATAGGACTTCAGTTGGGCGGTATATGGACCAGAGAGGGAAAGATAGATAAAAATGTTGACGTTCATGTCGCGAAGCAGAAAGACCCCCGAGATATTGAACTTGTGATACTGAAGAATCGCAATGGAAAAGCAGGGAATATGGTAGCTTTTTCATACCGTCCCAGATTCAATTACTTTGAGAATAATCCTGTCGGGTGTCGGTAATGCTGTGAAGAGGAAAAAAGCACGAAACGTTCTTCTTCCATTCCCTGTATGGCTTTCCAGAGTTTCCGAAATCCTTGCCCATTGATGAAATTCATTTCGATGCTCAAACAGACAAGGCTTTTATTTTCACACAGGGACGATCGGTGCTTTCAGGGTGTTCAACCCTACCAGACACCCGCAAGCCCCTGATGCGAGAAATCACACATTATTGAAGCTCGGAAGCATATCTTCGGTTTTACGAGACTGGTTGGCAAGTCGTTGCCTGTCGATCATCGCGGGAGTATAAGGGAGACAATTCAGAATAAAAACGCAAAGTGTTGTGTTTATTGAGGTTAAGAAGTCAATGCTTGACGAAAAACACCAGTGGAAGAGGAATTCTATGGAGAAAATGACTTCCAGATACCTTAAAACGATCCCCGTTCCCTGCGGGACAGTGTAAAGCATAGCTGCAAAACGACAGGGAAAACAATTAAGTTCAGGCTTGCGCGTTTTTGTGCAAGCGGGTATAATAAGAAT
>Ga0123353_10003079_pt1 | contig 20890 bp, 8 predicted proteins | sample TergutLab28metaG_3_FD_92763 | JGI IMG/M metagenome (GOLD analysis project Ga0123353, IMG submission 92763) | Labiotermes labralis P3 segment gut microbial communities from Petit-Saut dam, French Guiana - Lab288 P3 | ecosystem: Host-associated > Arthropoda: Insects > Digestive system > Gut ... | reverse complement strand
GAAAACGCATAAATTTTCGGACTAATTTTATAACTTTGCACGGTAATCTAAACGTAAAAGAAGAGAACATAGCCCCCCTCCTCTTCAGGGGACCCGGGGGGGGGGGGGGGGGGGGGTTTGTGGGGGGTTGGGGTGGTGCTCCCCTGTTTTCGTGTTCTGTGTTGGGGGGGGGGGGGAAAGAGGGGGGGGGGGGGGGGGGGGGGGGGGGGGGTTCGTCTATCTGGGGCACGACGCGACAGGAAAACCAAACGCAGTTTTCTCAAGTCAGAAGCCCTGCTTTAGTATTAAGTCTAGGAATCCTGACTCAGAATTTCTCCCGGCCTTCTTGTAATATTTTTAGTAATATGTACACGTTCTGTAACCAAAGTGCATGTGAATCTTTTACTCACGCTTTACATTTAAAAAGAATAACAGTATCAGTTTGTTGAAAACGTGGTGTACTCGTATTCTTTACACTGCCAGTTTAAGACATTGCCTATTCTGTACGTTCTGCACTCTACCAAGAACACGTTACGCACATGAAAGAACGGTCCCGCAAGAACCAAAACAACTCATGTTTTACAAATGTGTGCTTTTTTTATTTTGATCGTTTATTTTTCGCATCTTAAAGCTAATCGTATGTAAGATTCTTTTTAATATTTTCGTTTTATCTGCGCTTGGATCTTCCAGGCGGTTTCTTTCCTTCAGGTTTTCTGACCAAAAGTCATGTGTGTTTCACATCTTCCGTACTTGAAAGCCATCGTATTCCGTCAAGCTGAGATGACTTTATTTTCCTAATATTTAGTTAGATATATAGGCCAACATCATTATTGTTTGAAACAACTTGATCGGATTGTGATGTTTTTTATGTTACGCGTCTTTTTGGAAACCGATTTTGAACATTCAAGTTGTAATCTGAACACTAATTCGGAAGCAGCAGTTGTATGTATTGTGGGTTTGACCTCGAACGTTGTTGCTAATCGCGAAAATAAAAATAATGAAACATGTTAGTGTAATGACAATCCATCACTTGAAGAACCATCGCCCGATATTGTGTACCTCGAATAATAGACATTGTCTAGCAACGCAATGCCTGTGTAATGAATCATCCTTATACTTTTGTAGTACTGTCCTTTTATCGGTCAGCGCAATGGGTGACGACGCTAATTGCGGTGTCTGAAACGTCGTCTGTTGTCAAGTAATCGCGACACGCTTGCAGCACAGTGATTGCCAGGACGTTTGCACTTGTATTATACGCATTGTGCCGTGAAGGCATAGTGGCAAACTCCAGTCTCCACCTCGGATTTAAGTGGAAAAGTAAAATGCCAGTTCTACACTCCGGTCCTCTACGGGAGCACAGTTTTAGAAGTATCTCATATCTGTTGTCTCCTGTAATCCGCCTTTCGTAATTCCGCTTATAAACGTAGCATTTCCTCACAGTTTGATACAGAATCGCAATATAAATCAACATTTTTCTTTATTCCGCATATTTTCAAAGTGAGCGCTTTTGATGATAATGATGTGATCACCATAATTATTTTGCGCAGCGTAACATGAATAATTGATATATTGTTGTTATGTCCGAGGAAGCAGCTCACCACATCACGCCATTTGCAGTTGTCTTTCCATTGCTGTGAAAATGTTCACTGCTGGTTTGTGGGCCGCTGGCCGGAAACATTCGTTTATTTTTTTCAGTCTTGAGTAAATGGCTGAAGACAGCTGGTACTTCTCGTAATAATGTAATGACCGAGTCGTCCTTGCGTCCCGGTTATTTCTTTACTGCACCTTATACACGGTTCTGCGATATTACGTAACCATCGTGGCAACCGCTTGCTTGGCTTTTCATCTTATCGTGAAGAATTGTTCCATTACTGCAAATCGTATTTCGCGGCTTGCTGACTGACTCACTAACTGATGGAGTTTCGGCGTTACGTACGCCAAGTAGTTTTGTCACATTAGGGCTACTAATGTAACTCATAGAGAGACATCTGTGGGTTGTATGGCCTGTGTAATGGACAGATGTGTAAGTGGTCAGGTACGTACGTGTAAATAGAACAGAAGATAGGTAGACGTGCGGTGTAAGCACGACAACAGTTTGTGTACTCTGTAAGACATAATTCCAAAGTTATTTCCGTTATTCTGTAAAGGCGTATTACTGAAAAATGTCTTACAAAACTGTTTGTACGTTTCAACAATCTACTCTGCTGTTTATTTCCTCCTGGTATGTTATCTTCTTGAAACGTTTTAGGGACTGGAAACCTTTCTTCGTAATGTTATTGAAGCTGTGCTCACAGGCGGTAACGATGTTTCAGGGGTACACACATCCTGAGCGGCTGGTCTCCTGGGCGGCTGTTTTTTTTTTTTTTACGTTGGCGCCAGATATTGTCAGTACTCTTATGGCAGTATTTTTACGTACATACAAAAATGTATATCATTTTACATGCACCGAGCTGAAGGCTTCAGATAACAATGAGGTTCACATGTCATTCCCGAATTGTGAATCCTCAGTACAGAACTGTCTTCATATTGCCCTCGGGCGCTTAGATTTTGCTGGTAGCTCCTAGCTTTTGGAAAATGTGTGGACTTGTGGCACAATTATATAGGTAGCTGCAGAGGGAAGGAAGTAGGTAGATGGATGGGTGGATGCACAGATAGATAGATAAATGAATGGATAGTTGGGCCGTGAACCTGACGACACACTTCTATCAAGTGCCGAGGTTAAGAATGCGTACCTCTATAGGCCTATCTCCACTTTCCCATACGTTTGAATTCTTCTTGGCTTGGCGCTGGCTTGAGCGTGTACCTCATTGGATCAAATACAGTGGCACAGCTGTCTAACGTAATGCTATTTCTAAAACAGATTACCTTGTTTTGCAACGTAACGACATGTTACGACTTAAAGAGTGGTCCATCATGAGGCTAAATTGTAAACGATATACGGAGGAACTGTTAGAGATTTGTTGTAGTTGAGTAAATTGTTAGGTGTTAGTCCGTTTACATTTACTTTTACTTTTCAAGGGAAAATATAATTTTCAAAATAGTCCCAATGTGTAATATTAAACGTATGGTATGTGCCGACTTAGGCTGCTGCCGCTCTTTTAATTAAGTTGTCTACTTAAGACATATCTAACATTTTATTTTTTATTGACATGAAAATAGTTATTAAAATTTCATGTTCTAGATTCTCGTCTGTCAGTAATGTCGGTAGGTGATTTGCGTTTAGTGGTTTTGATAAACGTGCGTTGACAGTACTTCGAAGTAGTGTTGTGAATCGTAGTGTTTTAACATCATATGTAATTGCTGAAATCTTTTTATACAAGAATACAAAATATGTTATTTAAGAACATGGCTTCCGGCACTGGCGGGCGAAACATGTGTCCGTCGACGTCAGTGCTGAATCAGTCTCTGGTATGCTAGTGTGTCGATTGTATGCTGTCAGAGTTATGTTAGAGAGATATCGGCAGGTATTGTGAAAGATATGAGGGTGTGTGTAATTTGTAAAATAAAATATAATAAATTGAAAAGTGTGTGATATATAGTGCCAGGATAGGGACAGGTGGCGGACGCTTGTGCGTGCGGTAATGAACCTTCGGGTTCCGTGAAATGCGGGGAATTTCTTGACTAGCTGCAAACCAGTTAGCTTCTCAAGAAGGACACTGCACCATGGAGTCAGTAAGTAAGTGATATATAGTGATATATATACACAGTAATAAGTAGTTGTGTGAAGGTAGCAGTACGTAATATATTTTAACTATATAAAATTCCAAGAAAGGAAATACGAACATAGGATGAGATTAGACAAAAGTTTGGGAATTGTATTTAAATAAAGAACACGGTAATTTTTAGTTGTTTTTCTTTTCTGTTTTAGCGGGTAATTTGTAGTAGTAGTAGTAGTAGTAGTAGTACAGTATCTTGTGCTTGTGCATGTGTAGTATGTATCCATAGTCATATAAACTGCACAATCTAAAAATGTTCTTACTATTATATGTAAGGAAACATCTTAAAAGAGTTTTCAGACTAGGTGCCTGTGATTTATTTCCTCGCGCCTTGTGGGTCTTTGTAGATTACACGCCGCACAATGGTGTAAGTTAAGTTGCCACCTTAAGACGGCGGTTTAAAGTGAAACGGATTCTCATAACGGGGCTCCAAAACTGCGGAACCAAAATATGCGAGGTGAAATTTTAAGAAAAACATCGTAGAATGATTGAGTGCAGATTCAGCAACCGGTATTTTTTTTATCTTCGAAAGAACTGAAAGATTAAAATACGCGTGTAACGTTATATGGGGGCCGGGATAGCGCAGTCGGTATAGCGACTTCCTACTGGCTGGTTTGTCCGGGGATCGAATCCCAGTGGGGGGCGAGATTTTCCACACCCGTCCAGACCGTCCCTGCGGCCTACCCAGCCTCCTATACAAAGAGTACCGGGTCTTTCCCGGGGGTAAAGCGGCCGGGGCGTGGCGTTAACCACCCACCCCATACAGCGCCGGGGTTTAAGAAAGAGTAGAACTATACCTCTATGTTTCCTATGGGCCTTTGTTGCCTGTTCTAGGGTGAACTTTGCCTGTACCTTGTTGCCTGTTCTAGGGTGAACTTTGCCTGTATCTTGTTGCCTATTCTAGGGTGATCTTTGCCTGTACCTTGTTGCCTGCTCTAGGGTGAACTTTGCCTGTACCTAACGTTATATCTTGTTTACCACATTTAATCTTCAGCGTCGACACTTGTCGGCCGCCTTCATCCGTTATATGAGCCCTCGGTGTCATTGGTCAGGAGGCTGGGTGGCTCATACAGTCCTAAGTCGCAGGTAGGCCTTACGCTTCGACCGTCTTTACCACGATAATTTTTTTCTTTTGTTCGTCCTTGAAATATATAGGTTGCAAAGGAGGCCACAGCCGTTGTGATGAGTTTTCAGTTTCGCCATCTGACCACTTTAACCCTCTACTGGAGGGGAGACCACATTAACCCCAGATCCATACTGGGGGAATGGTCAGCCTGGATGGACTTGGTGAAGTTCTGTGTTAATACTTAGCTTCAAGCTCTAGTCATCTCTACCCTGGGGAAATAGCCCCTGATATCTGTTGGTTGAGGCTGGATGTATAGAACCGTTTTCGGCATGGTGGAGAGTGAAAGAATCGGGACACACATTTCGCAAGTGCCCTAGTGGCTGATTTACAATCCTTATTTCCTTTGGCATTCATGCATTGCATATCTAATCGTATCACGAATTATTTTCCTCATCGAGAAACATTTCAGCTAATATCTATAATATCATAAAATATATAGGGTGCAGTGAACTGTTCATGGGAAAATAAAGTGTAATTTGAACGTAATTTAAAATATGGGCTGTGTTTGGTGAATACGAAACAAAATTAAGTTAACTGTACTATCCGTATCAAATTCATATCAGAAGTCGCGCGGGAGTTTCGGAAATAGGTTGGGGGACGGATGGGCATACCCTGGCATATTTGCATTCTTTTCGTGTGTTTTGTTAAAATAACGCATCGTAATAGACAGTGCCAGGTTAGTTGCGATTCACAGTGAGTGATCAACTTCAATATCGCCACTGGAAGCCTTTCAGCAAAACTGTGAAAAGCAAGTACTTTCTCACAAACAACTTAATCCAAACGAGTGAATGGATTACAGAAGACTGTACAGTTTCCTTCGTGTTCAAACTATATATTTAATCGTACGTAGGAAATCGCCAGTTTGATCGACAAGTTGTTGGTTGTGGGATGTGGGTTTAAAGCCTATAAGCGTGGCTCCATTACACCACTGTTTCTCAACTTGTGTTTTGCCACAACCTGAAACTACGCGTTTCTACGTATTATATGATACCAGTTCACAAAGTGCAGTCATAATTAGGCTTAGGATTAAATACATTTTGTATATTGAAAAATTGATATAATCCAAAGCCTAATGATAAAAGGTAAGACAGTGTCCTTCGTCTTGTGCTCCAAGCTGAAACGTGGAATTGCCTGCACACCGCCAGTTAGAGTAGCTAAATGAGTTAAGGCATCTTACATATTGCAAAAAATGATTATAATATTAAGCCTAGTCTAATTATATGTTGTCGTATAACTCCTTTCATCAGTAATAATCTCATCCTGTTGGACTGATAATTTGTTATATTATCGAAGCTTCGATTTTTTTCACATTTCTTTTTCATTTGTTACATTTACGAATAGTTCGCTCTCAATTGTTTAAGAATTCGTTGGTTCGGGTGTTATGTTGAATTAGAAAGAGCTTCATTGGCACATTTGTTTGTATTACTCGTTTTTTAAGTGTTTTGAGTCATATTTTACAGTACAGAAATACACGTATATCGCCATAAATGATGCACGGAGAAAGCCTATGCTTTATGTAAAACATTCCACTACTTGTTCTAGGGCACAGAACGTTGTATCGGACATTTGGCGTTGAGATAATGTTTATGGTTGTCGTCCTGTAATGGCGTATTGTGAGCGATACATAAATGAAAATTTTGACGGATTACAGATCGGATTTACAAGGAAGTTCCAAAAATAATATATTGTCTCACGTGAAACAGTAACTTACGGCGGATTTCACCATGAAACGGACACCCGTCAATCGTCTGTGTCGTCATAGATCCACGAGAGGGCACCATAAGCATGTCCTTTGTCCTTATTGTCAGTTTAAAGTGGCAGGCCTAACCGCAGACATGGCCAGATGTCGAAATAACGCAATGCGATTTGATTTTTGCGTGTTGCTTACGGCGCAGTGGTGGAAATTTTTCCAGTTGGTAAGGAGCAAGTGTATTGTAAGGGCGACAGGTGTGTGATACAGAGCTTTCGATAACCGCAAGGCATGTTGATGACCAGTAGCGACCCGGACGCCCGAGCACTTCCACTACGGGTAATATAATGTGTGTTGTGCCGGTGCCCTTGTCAAAGAGGACAGGTACGCATTAAGCTGACTGATAACGCCCACGAGCTAGACATTTCACTGAGTAGTGAGCCTAACGCTTTTTACAACCATTGGGATTACGGAAAGGCATGTGCGCGCTGGGTGCCAAAGAACCTCAGATAAACACAAGGTTCGCCGTATGTGACTCTTATCATGCATTTACACGGTACGCCGATCAGGGAGAGTAATTTCTGCAGTGTGTTGTTACGCGAGATGAAACATGGGTTAATGGCGCAAGGTTCCTTTGCTTTGAAACACCCACCATATCCCGCAACAAAGAAAGTGAAAGCAGCGCGTTCGGTAAGGAAGGTCATGGCAGCTGTATTTTGGGACGACGAAGGCTGGCTTCTTGTGGATTTCCTTGACAGAGGTGACAGCGTAACTGTCGAGCGTTACTGTAGTACACTTGAGAGTTTCGGCAGGCCATTCATCCCAGATGGCATAGGTCGCTGTGCCATGCCTTCGTCATTTTGCACAACATCGCTAGGTACCACACTGTCAACCGGACATGTGACTGATTTCTGCTAGAAGGCAATGGTCCACCCTCCCAACAGTTCCTATCTCACGCACAGCGATTTCCATCTCTTCGGACCGCTTGAGAAGCACATGACTGGTTGGCGATTAGCGATAGACGCCGATGTGAAAGAAACTTTTACCTCATGGTTCCAAGTACTTGATGAGGATTTCTTCTACGCCGATTTACAAACCTTGGTTTCACGTGAGACGAAGTTCACGTCAGTAGTCACTACGTTTAGGTCAGATGTGTGCCATCCACTTCCAACGTACCATGTATACGTCGAAGTCAGAATGAAGTGCCTAACTTCATGGTACTTGTTGCGTTATTTTTTATGCCCATTTGTGCAATACATTTGAAATATGTCACGAGTTTTAACGTTTTTGGCGCTCTCGTCTGCTGTCCCGAATTTTCTCAAGCTCCACGGAACTGCGTATCTTAGTTGCTTTTAGTTGTTTTTTTTTTAAGTGGGTTTACGCACTGGTCAGTTTTGCATGTTTTATTCATCTTCAGGCAATATAAAAATTACGGTATTATCACACTTAAGCACTTTTGTGTTTTACGGAAAACAACATGTAGTGAAAATGTGACCTTCACTTGCATTGTGAACCGATTGGACAGAAACAATATTACTACATTTTCCTGCAGACAGTGAACTGAAGGACTGAAAACGTCAATGGGCTCTAGAACATTCTGACGTGCAGCTCCAAATCAGAAGTCGTCTGACTGCAGGAAGGAACTGCTGCAGCGCGCTGCCGAAGTAAGGAAGTGCAAAAAGGTTTGACCTCGGGGCGTGTTGACTGAAGTGCAAGATTACGTTTGAGATGGCCCCTCGTAACGTGCGGATCTTTGATTGTTGTGACATGTTCCCAGCATTATCGCCTACTCTGTTTGAAAAGGAGAATTGTAAGCAGATAAGGCTTTTTTTTTTCCTTTGTGTCAGGGTGGACACTTCGAAGACGATGGCATAGATAGGAGTATAATATTGCAATGAATCTTCAAGCAACAGGATGGGAGGGGAGTGGACTGAAATTATTTGGCTCAGGATTTGCTGAGGTGGTGGGTTTTTGTGAACACGGTAATGAACCGCCGGATTCCATAAAATGCTGGAAAGTTTTTGAGGAGCCGTTGGCTTTTCAAGAAGTACTCTGCTCCATGACGTTGTGTCTGCGTAGACCGGGTGGGGATTGGGGGGCAAAAACCGAGAATCAAAAAGTAATTGTAAATGTCTATGCTTGAATATGCAGTAGCATGTATTGTATACAGTACTGGTGTAAACTGCATGGCATCTGCATTGAAATGAGCGCTTGTCGAAGTCTTTGCCTTAACCCTGTGAAGTCCAATGCACACGAATATGTGCCATAAGGTTTTTAACAACCAGAAACTTCACGTTGTGTCCAGACATTGTATTGACGTATTTTGTATGATTCTCGCATGAAACAGCGGTTATTTCCCGCAAAAAAAAAAAAGAGGTCGTTTGTTTAATGTGCAGTACCATCCTAATCTTGTGATGTAATTTGGTTAAGTTTGCTCTTTGAAGAGTTAAACCGTTCCTGAGCTACTGTGTCCGGAAGGATCGTGCTTTGAACTGTTTTGAACAAACTGCTAAAGTTTTTTGCGGGTCGGGATGGTGTAATCTGTCTAGCAACTCGCTACGGACTGGACGGTATGGTGATCAAATCCCGATGGGGGGTGAGATTTTACGCACCCGTCCAGACGTGCCCTGTGTCCCATCCAGCCTCCTATTTAGTTGGTACTGGGTCATTCCCGGGGCTAAAGCGGCCGGGGCTTGGCGTTGACCACCCACTCCGTCTAGCGCCGAGGTTAAAGAATTTTTTTTTTATTTTATAAATCAGGAATCAGAGTACAAAGTATTCTATAAGCTAATGGGCTGGCTGTGTGTCAAACTTGTTTACGTACTAGCGTGATTAGGTCCCCTCCAGCGAGGAGATCTCGTTCACCTTATTACAGGTCAGCTGGCCACCGTCTTTTCAGTCTTCATACGACGTTATCTTGTGGAATGGGGTGGAGTAGTGGGTTCAAGTGAGTTACTAGTTTTATACGGTGCTTGGCACTTCTGGCATGGATGACTTCTTGCACAGTTGGAATACCTAGGTCTTCGTGGATCATAGCATTGGTGACATACCATGGGGCGTCAACAGTTGCTCGTAGTATTTTAGACTGGCATCTCTGTATTATTGCAATATTGGACTTGCAAGCACAGACCCATAATTCAAAGCCATAGGTCCATATAGGAGTAATGAGAGATTAGTACAGCAAGAGTTTATTGCCTACCGAGAGAGGAGATGACCTTCCAAGTAACCAATAGAGTTCTTTGTGTCGTAGGTCCACCTGTTTTCGTTTCTTGATGATATGTTCCTTCCAGTTCCGTTTATTGTCCAAATGCAGTCCGAGATATTTTACAGTTGTAGCTGGGCGTATTTCTACATTATTTAAATATATTGGTGGGCTGGGATCGCGTCGTAGTGTAAAAGTGAGATATGTTTATTTGGACTAATTTATTTTGATTTTCCACGTGTGAAGTCGTCTTTGAAGTATAATTAGGTACTCTTGGAGGCAGGAGGAGGCTCGAAGGACATCATTATAGCAAGTCCGGATGACAGTATCATCAGCAAATGTGCCTATCGTGAAGTTTGGTGCCTGTAGGAGGTCTGATGTAAAGAGGAGGTACAACATTGGTCCTAGGACCCTGCCCTGGGGGACCTCGGAATTGATAGGAGACAGAGCAGAAACCTCACCCTTTACCCTCGTCCGAAATTGTCGGTTGCTAAGATCTGATTTTAATAATGGAATGAATGTTGGCAGATGTTTTTTAGTTTTATATAATAGTTCTGAGTGCCAGACCCTGTCAAAGGCTTGGCTCACATCTAAGGACACCGATGTGCAGTATTCCTTATTATTAATAATGGGTTTGAGGATGGTGTGAGTTATACTGTGGCACTGCTGGGTTGTGGAGTGGGCTGGACGAAATCCGAACTGATGGTCGGGTATCCAGTCGCTGGTTGTGAAATCGGGATCAATTCTGCGGAGGATCAGATTTTCTAAGAGTTTTGCGATGATTGGTAGTAGGCTTATAGGGCGATAAGATATTACTTCCTTTGGATTTTTACCAGGCTTAGGCATTAAGATTATCTCGGCTAATTTTAGTTTGTGTGGCCAATATTGCAGTCTGAGGATGGCATGGGTTAAAGAAATGGTAGAGCTATACGTCCACTCCCCCTCTGGGCCTTTATGACCTGTTATAGGGTGAATTTTTTATTGGGGTTTTTAAATACAATACTTAACAGGGCTCAGACTCCACGACAGGAGTGTTGCAAGCTGTCCAATGGGTGTACGAAATTGTGTAGAATTGTAGAATGTAAAGCCTTTGCTGTGCGATTGGTTATAATCGCTCACACATAATTACATTAATGCACTTGGCCGCGTTCGCAACCATACATATTTGCAGGCCTGCACGAGGAGAGAAGCTGAGTTTTCATTTACTTGTGTGACGTAGCATATAATAAAGTATGACAGGGTGATTGTGAAGTTCGAATTGAGGGGAATGTGGGTGTAGCCAAGAAACACTGGCTGTTGATTTTTTTACATCGCTGTACCGGGCGTTGAGAATAGGAAAGAAAACTGCTGTAGGCTGTGACATACATGTCTTGAAACTCATAGGCCCTGGTGCTAGGGCAGGGATTGGGCCCCCATACTCAAACGTGTCTCACATAGTATTTATAATTAGAAGTTTGCCGCTGGCTAAAATGCGTTATGTTAATGTGGGGTGTGCTGAAGCTATAATGCGCCACGTCCGAATTGAATTCCCACATCCAATAAGGATTATGTTTTTACTTCCAAGAGAACGCATTACATTATGGCTGGCTTGTAGTTACATTACTTGCATGATACGCATGGAATCAAGAGCACACATCTGCCACACACGCAGAATTGACAGAAAGGGTAAAAGCTTCAGAGCTTAATTGTTAAAACAGAAATCTGGATTGATGTAGGTAAGACAGTACTGGGCAGCCGGCTATTAGGAACGATGCGCTGCTGGTTGTAAGAAGATTGTGAACGGATTGTGTACGGGGATCTGGGAGGAATCAGATGGCCTGAAAATTGCACGAAGTTGTTTTTATGTTGTTCACTTAAATGTCAACTGCAGGGGTGGGGTAGCTTCAAATGAGGTGTATGAGGACTAAATGGAGACTAATATGGCGAGATGTGTGTGGGGCCACGTGGCAGTGGACCTATAGACCAGTTATTTTCGATTATTGTGTGACGTGGTTAGAAGTGACGGCAGAATGATAGTAAATTATTGAGGGGAATCTGAGCACTGAATGACGAGTACGACTGGATCTGCGAGAGCCAGGCATTCGTATCCTGTTTGCTGTATCATGTTAATTTTTCGCTTCATTTGTGATGGGGAAGCTTAGCCTGGTGTCCAGTTATCCTGATGGGCATTTCGTGATTTTCACCAGTCCTGCCCAGCAGATACTGGAATTGTAATTAATCGTAAGCCACGCCCATTTCCTTTCACGACATTTCCTTGTCACCATTAATAAGCTTAGTCGTATTGTCATTTATCGAAGACTATGTTGTTTTATCAACACATCATCTCCGTACGCTATAGGATTGTGACGCTGACTGGGAGAATAATTGTGAACTATGCATTCGGAAGCACAGGTAATCAAGTGGCTGTATCCTTGGTTGAGATACTATCGTAGTAGTTACTGGGATGTACTGTAGGAAACCATAACAGTTCTCAAATATGAAAACCGGACTTGAGCTGGTAATCGAACCAGGTGCGTCAGGCCACTACCCTGACGTTCGGGAAGTACCAATCAATAATCCAATCAACACGACCTTGGCAGTAAGAATAGCAACTAAATGAAACCCTTGACGAACACAGCCCCGGATTGTCCTTGGACCATTTATAACGGTAGTGTGCAAAGTTTCGGAGGGGTATTTCTTTTTTGCGCCTGGCGACGTTCGTTTTTACGGTGTGGGGCTACGAAGTTGTCAAGGCGAGCGGGAGAGCGACCAAGCGGCTGAACAGCACATCAGTCGAGCTCAGCGCCGCGCGCGGCGTACACCTGTGTGTGTGGCTTGTGCTATGTCTTGCTAAGACCGCGTTTTGTTGTGATCTCGGCAAAGTGTGATCATTGTTTTGACTGACGATGTTGAAGAAAGAAAAGCCGATGATGTCTGTGACAGCCATAATTCAGGGGGCACAGGCTCAGCACAGCTGGAATAGAGGTACAGTAACCTGTGTGTGTTTACTGAGGCTTCTTAGCTCTGCTGTCTTCTGAAGGTTAAACTCGTAAATGTGAACACATTAAATTTCGTTTCTTAATATTCTTCTCACTAAGTAACCTTCAGCACCGATGCTGATGCGGCAGTGGTAACTGAGAGTGTCACTGGAGTTTAATAACTCGACGTTTCGCCCACAGATAGGTGACCACTCACCTCCATCTAGGGCTGAGGTTAGGAATGCATGGAACTTTACCTCCACCGTCCCATGGAGCTGCATGGTGCGGTGTTTAATCAATTACACGTACAGTTGTAGCTTTTCTTTACTTACGACTTTGTTTGTTCTCGGAATAAATATCAATTAATTTTATTAACTGGCCGATGTTCTGCCAGAGATGTCCACGCGTTTGTTTGGGGACTGAACCGAATTTTCTAAAATAATCAAGTGGGCTGGAGAGATAAGAAAGCCCATGATATCTGCGAAAGCCGTAGTTTCGGCGTACAATTTACACGGCTGGAAGAGCCGTGCAGACATATCATTGCTCGGCTTTACTACGTGAGAATGTTACGTAACCGACGACTTTCAAGAAAAACTGAACAAGGACAGTTATATATATTTTTATTCCTCGTAAAACGAGGTAGTTTTCCCGCAAAGACAGTTTATTTCTAGGACAGTGGTAATTGTGGGTACCACCGGAATGGGGCTTCCTTGACCCGGCGTTTCGGTCACTCATTGTATTTATAGGTTTTATTGGGTTCTTAGACTAAACACAGCGCCATTAACCGCGTTACCTTGTATCGGCGATTGTGTTCTTGAATGTAGGAATCAAGGCTTCCTTATTGCAGGAACCAGATTTATGATAATGCATTTCCTTTCTCACTCGTCCTAACCACATACACTACAATTCGCTGCTAGTTCACCAAGTTCTTGAGTTCTCCACATTGTCAACATTAAGGCTCGTGAATTTGATGAATCCGCACAGCTTCTTCATACGAATTAGCATGGTAGAAAGTACATCAAAAGAAATATAACATTTTCGGCCTTTTATAATGAAAATTTTCAATGGTTAAGCACAAACCACAGTCTTCCGCATTCGAAAACTTTTAGCGGTACCCCTAGTAAAATTATTGAAAGTAGAGTAAAAAAAAGTTTATCATGAATATGTAAGGGTAATAATAAGGTAATGTTTAACGAGGGCATATCACCGTATTTTCTAATTGAACATATTGAGAAATATAAATTAAATTTCATGTATACGAAAAGTGCACTTTTCATAGCAGAGAGAACTGAAATATGTAGTAACTGTATTTATTCTGCAGTGTCTCTAGTTTATCTGGCCCATATCGTTGGTTACTCTACAGACTTTCTTTATGTCGACAGGCAGCACAGTGCTCGCCGCCACTTGAATTTGCCTTCAGTACGGGTCCGCCCCTTTTAAATCAAAATATGTCCGTTATAGTATTAGGGTTTTACGCGTTATATTTAGAAGGCGCTGGGAAGTTTTAGTTCGATTTATTGCAGTTGATGTTTGGTTATTACCCTACCTACAGAAGGCGCTGGGAACTATTTTGTGTACCACATGCATATAAATGCAGCAGCTTGGTCGCAGTTCTTGCTGATAGTGCAGGCGTACCCTTTTGCTTTGCAAGTCGAACCGAGGATTTTTTTTTAGACTTCTCCAATTGAGCACCGGTTTCGTGTAGTTTGTCCCCATTTAGCGCGTCTCGTGATTGTTCTCTTCCTTTTTAATATGGTACCTGATTGGAAACTTCACCTGCATTTATAATCTTTAGGTGCAACATCCCCGTTGTGTTATAAGCAATTAGGGAGGGGGTGGGGCACGTTAAAACATAACTGTCTTGTATCCTACTTTATTATGCTGACGACGACATGTTTCGGCCACTGTTGGCCATCTTCAGGTCACAGAAATGTGTATAAATGTATAGTTTTCCCCTATATACATTTTTGTGACCTGAAGATGGCCCACAGTGGCCGAAACGTGTTGTCGTCAGCTTAATAAAGTAGGATACAAGACAATTGTGTTTTGACGTACCCCACCCCCTCCCTTTACCTGCATTTGTAAATGTTGTGCTTGGAATAGGCGTATCAGGAGCCGTTTGTGCGAATTTACGTTGACACGACTTGTACTAAGGGTGTTTAGCATATACGTCGTACACAAAATTCGGATATGGCACTGGTAGTTCAGTTGCTTCGGGAAACTGACCGGACGATTACAAACAAAAACAACCTGTGGGCAATACACGTGTACAGGCGATGCCGTGAGTCAGTCCAGTTCCATGCGATAACGTAGCCAGAAGGAAGTGACCAAAGATATGGGCCAGATAATATAAGGACGGTGTAGTATTGAAACAGCTCACAAATATTTGAACGCATTGTTTTGCTGCGAAATTTAGACACGTAGTTTTTATGACGGCACTGTTTGGCAACACATGTTTATGCAAACGAGTGCTTACCAGGGTGAAGCATGCTAGTATGAAGTACATGACGAGATCGCGAATCACGGGCAGTCGTCTAGAGGGTTGGCGTCGTGCTGATACCCATTGTACCTGACATTGGGAGTTCTGTTCGTGAGAAGCAGAACCAGATCTCACATTGACATTTTGATGCTGCAGGTGAAATAATATTTATGTGTTTAACATAGATGACTCTTAATTAATTTTAATATTTTCTCTTATTAGAGCAGTTAATGCAGTGCGGCATATATTGTATTTTTGTAATAAGTCTCCATCGTATGTGTAATTTTTCAGTTTAGGCTTTTGGGTATACCACTTACTGTGATTCTATAAGTGCAGCCCGCGAAGCGGTCTAAAGTAATGGTTGTGTTCCTTGAAAAAAAAAAAGTTTGGAGACCCATGCAGTAAATGAAGTTGAGCTGCTACTCGCATTATGCTCTTTCGTATTAATTAGTAACGTTCATTACTTGGTAGATACTAATTACCATATACGCCTACTCGATAGTCGGAGACTATAGGCTGTCCTTGAAACTGTGGGGAAGTTACTGAACAAGTTACTTTTTAGTAACCATAACCGCCTTTGAGGAGAAAGTTCTTATTTTAATGCCTTCATTGGCACCGTTTGGTCGTCAGTGATTTAATCCTGGAGGCGATTACAGTGAAGAATGATAAGCTAATGAAATGAGGAGACAGTCGAAACACTTCAAGTATTACTTATTTTTTGACTGGCATTTTGATTTGTCAACTTCACTTTGAATTTGCCCATGTCTTTATATCTGATCTGAAAGCTATCCTGTAAATTTATCGTGTGATATTCATTCACAGCAGAGAACCGTATATGTGTTTCACTGTTGTTGAACGTAACAAAAGCACATGCCATGCCTGTGTCCTTGTTTCATTATGAAGTATTCGCGCTGCGGATTCGCAGTACACAGATGGCGGTAGTCATCGCAGTGTTGGGCCTTCGTACGTCATAGAAGTAAAGGCAAAGTCGTTCCTGTGCTCACCATGACGGCACATGGGGGGAGGGGGTTGAGGTGTCGTTACAGTCATTAAGCTAGGTACCAGAAGGGAGAGAGTGGTAAGCTTCACGTCCCGGTCGCTTTACTCCCAGGGAAAGAGGCCCCGGTGCCCATTGAATAGTTGAATGGTGGACCACGGGGCCGGCCTGGCGCTTTACTTGCTTACTGCATGCGGCAGAGTCCTTGAGAAGCTAACCGGTTTTCAGCTAGTCAAAAAATACCCGCATTTTATGGAACCCCGAAGGTTCATTACCGCATTCACAAGTGCTCACCATCTGTCCCTATCCTGAGCCAGCTCGATCCAGTCCGTACCCCCACATCCTACTTCCTGAAAATCCATCTTAATATCCTCCCATCTACGCCTGGGTCTCCCAAGTGGTCTCTTTCCCTCAGGTTTCCCCACCAAAAACTTGTATACGTCTCACCTCTCCCCCATAGGCGCTACATGCCCCGCCCATCTCATTCTTCTGGCGCTGTGGAGGCGAGAAATATCTTGCCCGCGCCGCGAAGCGAACCACGACTTCACGGACGTTTAGCCCATAGCCAAGTCATTGTACCGACCTGGATATCTGAGCCCCCTTTCGTCACAATTTATACCATCTTTCGCATCGCTCTGGCCTACTTTCTGCGAAATGGTTGGATATGAGAACGGGCCAGGGAGTACGTTTGTGTGGTTGTAACGCTTCTGACTTATTCTGGAGGATCTCTGCCGGTTACTGGCCTTCCTGTCGTTGGGTGTACGTGTCTTGTTTCTACTCGGACTGCCAGAGTATTTCCACCACATGGATCATGATTGCGTCTTTGCAGTTCCCTTCATGCGATATGAGGTTAAACTGTGGCCGTCATTAAACTGATGACTCAATTTGTTCGAGTCTTGGAAAAAGTCATTGACTTTTTTTTTTTTAGCGAAGTCACGTTCAGTAGCCCTTTCTTCTCTATTTTTAATGATGCATTGATTATTTAACCGCTGAAATGTGTGATATCCGTTCCTGTTCTGCAAAGCAGTGTTTGGTCCTGTATATTTATTGTAATGTTAAAATATTCGTAATTGTCCATAAGTGATAAATTCGACTTCTAAAGTCTCAGGTCTTGAAACCAACGATTTCTTTTGGAGATTAATGTATAATATAATGAATACCGCAAATTAATAATGCAAGAATTATTTTACAAGTTAGGAAGGCAATTGATTCACAAATAAAACTCGTATGAAAATAAACACGTATATGGACACGACACGAAACTAGAACTTACAGTTAAACGTTTATTAATTTATTTGAAAATGTCTCATAATTTCAATATCTCCTATCAAGAGTAGCAAACATAATGACGTTTACCATGAAATGAATACAATAATAATCCAGGGAGACTTTGTTGTTATTAAATTAAAAAAGAACAGCGTCGACCCATTTAAGGTTGTAGACGTAGACGATTAGTTACAACGAGCAGTCGTAGTGCCTTTTGTTTTTCATGGCTGTGAAACTTGGTCTTTCACTTTGTGAAAAGCATGTTTGCAAACAGTGCTCCAGGAAACATATTAACATAGGAGATATGAAATTACTGGTAAATTTCGGGTATTACATGACGATGAATTTAGTAGTATTAAACGTTTTAGGTACTGGGCCCGGAAGATTGTAGTCGGTATAATGAATAGGTGCAAGCTGGATATTCGGGGGATCGAAACTCGGTGGAGGGCGAGATTTTCCGCACCCGTCCGTACCGGCCCTGGGGCCCATCCAGCTTTTTGTGTAGTGGGTGCCGGGTCTCTTTCCCGGGCGTAAAGCGGCTGGTTCGTAGCGTTGACCACTCAACCCAATCTAGCGCCGTGGTTGAAGAAGGAGTAGAGCTGTACCTCAGCTTCCCCTCTGGGCCTTCATGGCCTGTGCTGGGGTGAACTATACCTTTACCTTTTGGGTAGTGTTTAGTCTACTTTGTTACTCACAAGGACATCAACTATGCAACCTTCTGTTGCCTGCCTCTGGACCTATTACAGATTGTTAAGAGATGTGAGATTTGAAATATACCCCGTACTTGTGCCAACAAACAATGTGCAAGTATTTGGTAGAGTGCTGGGATCATTCATATCTTTATTTCCATTAATTTTTAATTACGTGAGTATATGGCCGACGGCCTACCTTGGAGCGAAAAACGAGTGCCCATGTCGGAGAATTTGGCAGGAAAACTCTTGGATTGCGGCAGATTGGAATTACTTGTAATTGGAAGGACAACATTAAGATGGGGCATAGGGAAATAAGTATATTATGAGAGTGTGAGGTGGTCGAAACTGACTCAGGATGGCGTGAACAGCCGAATGTGATATTTCTGCGTTGAAACCTTCGGGTTATGCTGCCGGAATTACTTTGTTGTTTCCTACCGACAAATTCTGTGGCATTGTAGATATTGCCATTCCTACTCGGGTTATTTCTAAGTTCGAAAGGCGGTAGGGAGACAAGCCCTTGGCTCGGGTTTTTGGTTTGATACATTTTCTGCGCCAAATGTCTGGATGAAGTAATTTTCCAAGCTTTCTTAAAGTATTTGATTTTTATTACAAATTCCTCCGTGTGTTTAAACTCATTCACCGCGGAGCATGTCATTGGCCCTATCCCAAACTATTTTGGGGCTGTGCAAGAAGTTTAGTGGGTGCTGGTTGCGCAGTAGCAAATTCTACCACGTGGTAAGAGTCGAACCAATCAACATTAGTCAGCCGTCGGTACACTAATAGTGTGCACTCTCTGGCGGCTTTCACAGCTTGGTATTGTCATTTCTTACGGCTATGAGTACTATATTAAGGTCTCCTGGAATGTGGCGCTGTGTCTTGTAGTGTGGTACGTAAGGCCGCACTTTCCACCGATGCACTGCTACTTATTTGGCGCAATTCGCGGCGTCATATACCAGAAAACCGTAACATTCCTCTGTATGAGTAATCAGCGAGAGGTCGTTTCAGGCGGTTGTTTGGTGTTACTGAAGTGTCACTGTGATTGTAAAAATGACTAAGGATCCCCAGCGTCAGATTTAACCGTACAAGTGGAAGCTTGCCCAAGTCTTTGTTTCGAGCGAGAGGCGGAGAGTAGCGGTCTTACGACCCTCAAGTTCAAGATGAAGTTCTGGCAATGTCCAGGTATTGTTAATGCTCCCCTCCCTCCCCGCTGCCTTTGTACGACAAGCCGTCACACGCATTCTTGATCGAAGCTTACAGTAGTACTGTGTATAGGCCATTTGTTAGTTTTTGGCCCTTGAAGAACCTAGCACGGTTGGCGGACGGGCCTTTTCTGTACGTGGGGTGGCAAGGGCAGGGTATTTGCGTAGTTTTGTTTGCTGTCGCTGTCGCTGTGCTAGTAACTCGCTTGTAGCTTTCTCCTCGAAAATTCCACCGGTCAAAACAGATGCCGTATAATGCACGTTGTGTCATGTTCGGTTTATGTATTCTCACGCCAACGCATTGGCTTGTGTCCATAAAGGCTGCCGAAAGAAAATGCTGTCAGCCACGACCTCTTCCTTTCCGACCCTATGAAGCTCATGCACATTGAAATTACTTTTGCGGCCATGTAACGTCTGCTGCAAATGTAGCTTAAACTGTTCCGTGCGTGCCTTTGTTGGCCAAATGGGTTGCAACATGTAATGATTAACTACGGTTGCTCGCCATCGTTCAGGACCTGTGGTTATGCCGCGAAGGCGGTGATACATTTCGCGACATTGCCATCTCTCTTGCCACTTCTAGTCCTAACATTCGTACATTTTTCAGACATTCACAACTAATTGCAACTTTCAGAGGAGGTGAGAAAGCGCTTGTGGAGTGTTCTTGTTTCAAAAGGAATTTTTCGTACACTCACATTCGAACGCGGAACCTTTTAATCAAAATTCCAGTGAACAACAAATCATGGACAATGCATAAATGCCTGGTTCCCTCGCACTTGTAGTCTCGCCATTGCAATACAAATAACGCGTGGAGCATGGTTGCACAGTTTCAGTGGGTATTTGTATGAAAACATATGCCTGCTCGCCCCCTCCCCCAGAATGAAAGACATTTGCTAATACCGCAGCTGGAATTGGCACATTTTACTTCTACATCAACGCCAGTTGCCGACCCACTTTTGTAGCAGTGAATATGTATGTCCAAGGTGTGGATGGCGTGACCTTCCTGTTTCCATGGAACCTACTTATACTCTGGGGAAGTCCTTAAATTCGTGTGTTTTTCGTCAAATTGTGCAGTAATATTCGTGTCCGCATAATAGATGCACCATAAATAATTGTTATTAGTGGAAAGCACAGAAAGCCTTTATGCTGACATGTACAAGGGAATTACGAATGATAGGGATTCTGATGGGCTACGGGCTGTACGCTTACCTCAGTTCCTGTTTCGGTCTGAAAATTTTAATCCCTTTTATTTTGTGTTGCTGATTGTATCTGTACTGCTACTGGGCAGTAGACTATAAGACTTTCAAGTTCCAGCCTCTTCTTTTTCGTTGTTGCCTTTCCTGTTGTCCATTGAAGTGTTCCGCATGCATGCTGTCGGTGGTCGCGCTGAAGTTTTTCCACCTTTTAACAAAGTGGTACCCCCGTATAGTACAGGGAAGAAAATTATGTGAATAGATGTTGTAAACTATTGTTTTTGCAGTCATAGTCGTGGGCCTATATTAGTTCCCCCACCCCCCCCCCCCCCATCCCGACGCCGCCAATTTTTCTTCCTACAGACACGTTTTTTTTTTTTTTTTATCTATTTTTTTT
>Ga0123353_10003076_pt1 | contig 20892 bp, 14 predicted proteins | sample TergutLab28metaG_3_FD_92763 | JGI IMG/M metagenome (GOLD analysis project Ga0123353, IMG submission 92763) | Labiotermes labralis P3 segment gut microbial communities from Petit-Saut dam, French Guiana - Lab288 P3 | ecosystem: Host-associated > Arthropoda: Insects > Digestive system > Gut ... | reverse complement strand
TTTTAGTGTCTCAGCACTGAAAGACTGTCAACTTCTGGATCAGACATTTGGTATAGAATTTGCAGTCACACTATCATCTGTTACAGACATATTACAAAAACATCTACACATAAAATGTCATTATGTGCTGTTGGCTGTGGGGTATCAAACTACTTGAGCTGAACTACCTACTTCTGTGGTTACGAAATGTTATGCCCCCCCCAGAAAAAAAAAGGCAAATAATTTATTTATTGACATCAGATTTGTGACACTACATAAACTAATGCATGATCTGAGGTTCCCACTGTGGTACTGTTGAAGATTCCATCTTCCAAGATGTAATGCTATGTAGTTCCCTTCTCAGGTATTAGTGTTGACACACAGAAGTCAATGTCTTATATATTTACTGTTTTTATTGCTATTTAACAATCCAGCCAACATTAAAGACTATATAATGTCAAATGACAGTATGATTAGTGAACAATGAATTGGGAAGGATGTAGGAAAAAAGCAGTCATAGCCAATCTAATGCAATATCTGGACATCTACATGCACCAGCTGAGAGAAACCATAAAAAATTCTTCAGAGAACAGCTTTATCTCTATGTCCTGATTGAACTCTAGCACCTCATAAATATCAAACAGGAGCACTGCTTAATTGAGCATGACACTTGGTCAGAGGAGTATGGAAAAAATGAGGAAATACTGGCAGAAAAATAAACATGGTTTGATAAACACAATTACAAAGACAAACACTAATTCTATTTAAACACAAAACTTCCAAAACTACTCAAATTAATCAGCACCTTAATATCTGATCCACTTTTAATCAGCACAACACAAACTGCCAATGTTAACAATTCCCTTACTGTGTTTTACAAGTTACCTGTCCTTCCCTCCCGACATTTAAGGCATGTCACTGCTCCTTACAAAATCATATAAATACAATATATAAATATGCTACCAAAAGTGTATGCCTGTTACTCTGCACTACACAAACCTTGTAAAAGACAATATGAATAATCAGCGACACCACTGTGGACATATGTTGCTACACATAACCTAGTTTCATAGATCAAGATGTTCTACATCCCAAACTGAGAAGATTCACCACCACCTTCAACGTTTACATTGATAAATATTATGCCAGGCTGTGAGCCCAATATGTAGAGGACGATGGGCAGAGGGAAGAAACGGGTAGTAGTGGAAGGGGTAGCGGAGGAAGATGGAGATGGAGAAAGATGATAATACCAACAAAAGTGGCAGTGGTTATGATGATATAACAGCTTTTAAGTGCCCGGAACTCCAATTCATAATGCAATAAAATCCACCATTCACTGATAGCACTCTTATTTTGGTTTCCATGAAGGATTTGAGGTGGCTAGAATGGCTCTATTAGTACAATATCTATGGAGTTTCAGAAGTACAACATTTGCACTCATATTTTCACATAGAAAGTGAGCAGAACACAGGTTTTTTAATTAAGGTACACCAGGTTCCTTCACTTCATGCTTAAGAGTGTTTACATGCAATATTCCTACAGTTATGAATTTTCCCCACACTGAACTAGAAATGTGAATAATTTCAATAGTGCAACATCTAGGGATCAATGGCACATTACAAACCCACATTTTGGAAAATTACGTGAAGGGGTATGTAGAAATTTCAAACTATCCAAATTCCAGAAAGCCAAGTGACATTATTGGGGGTGGGGGTAAAAAAACGAAGGGAGAATAAAAAAAGAAAACGATTATGATTACTTATTTACACATTGAATGTGCCCTTCTCATACTGTCATCTTACAACAATGTTAACAGTAGTAATAATTTGTGTTCTGTACTGCCAGACTCACTGCAAAACTAATGGTCCATCACACAACTTCCAATATTATTAAATCGGAGACAGAAGATGGCATACAGCATCAAAGTATTGAATGGTGGAACTACTACTGTTTCGAGGTAAATGGTGGCAACTAATAGATTTTCTTCATGTGGACACTGGCACAAAAATAGCGTTGTGCTGAGTCAGGACAGCAAGAATATTTCACTCTTAAACAATACCTGCCACCTTCTCTATTTCAGGAAATGGTTCTGAGAATTCCACAGAGTGATTAGGGAGAATTCATCCTCCTGGTAAGTGTTTTTGGGGTGCAGCAATCTCCATCACTAACCATATGACCCTGTCCAGGTACTGAATATTATGGCCAGGGTGCTGGTGTTGCTGAGCATAATCTGATGGTAAGGGTCACTCAACTCTTCTCTCACAACCAATTTCTCTGGTTGGTAAATCAAATATGGATGAGTTATTAAACTTCACTCTTGTTGGGGTAACCAGTTTATCCAATAAATATTTTGCACATTTGCATTGGGATGCCAGGCAATTTTAGGCCCATGCTACATATATCTGGCGATTTTCTGCCCAAGTCATCTTTGTTGGGGTACAGGAGGCCACAGAAAATTCTGCTCGATGATATGTTTAGACAGTCCACCATACCAATGCGAAAGTTAAAGTGTTTTGGATGATGGGCACCTTAAGATTTCAACAAACAAAATGAAGTACAAAGCATCCTTCTTGAAATATTACCTTCCACGTTGTTTGTAGCGAATTTATATAATTGATAAATTCATCTGACAAAGGTGTCGAGAAGTCTTCTGCAGTACGTTCTGGAGGTCGTGGTTGTGGTGACGCTTCCACAGACTGGACCCAAGTGAATAATGAATGTGCTGTTAGTATCAAAAGATACGTGAAAGGTCTTGTGATTACCATATTCTGAAAAGAAAAACAATATGGTGAAACCGGTAATGAACGTACAATTAACCAAATCCGAGTTTCTAAACAGGAAATACCGGGATTTCGAATATGCCCGTCAAACCGGAAATTAATGATTCAGAATCATGTGGGAACTTGGGATCATCTACCGTTAGTACTGTACTATCCACGACAAACCAATACAAATATAGGAGAGTACTCAATTCATTAACAAATTTTCAGTGGAAAACACAAATTCACATTAAAAACACGTTACGAATATCACAACTGAACACCTACGAACTGCCGTCTGTTTCGTATGGCAAATGGCATTACGCACGGGCTTTCAAACTGCCCATCCGACGAAAAGGCTAATGAGACAGAATCATGGGAATTTGTCATTACGCAGCGCTATTCAATGTTCTACCCAAAACAACCATACGACTACGAAAGGAAAAAATTCAATTCAGTACAGCGTGCGCACACCACACATCAAACTTACGTGCACAGCTCACAACTCCTGTTCTCATTCGCTTAAAAACAGGTGAACTGCGCTTACAATTACGATCCTATCATAATTACCTCCGACGAACACTTACAACGCCTTACTCTAGCACTAACACACACACACACACACAACCACAGATATGCACACTGCAGTTAACTGCAATGTGACCAACCACCCGCGGGTATAAACCATAGATCATGGTTGGCAGTCCGAAACTTACGTCACGCTTCTCCACGGATTAGCATTGCTTAGTCCCTCCATTCTTTAATCTATGACAATAAAATATGTGAAACATATCGTAAGCCTCATTATTTCCTCGCACAACAAGTGTTTATACCTATTTATTTAGTATTTTAATATAGGAAGAATGGTTACTTTACGTTCGTACAACGAACGAAGATAAAAAAAACTAATTTGAAATAGTAACCAATCACAATACAGCCCGTTGTCAAGTGCGCCCAATAAGGGGACGCAATCGAAGACTTTAAATCATAGCAGAGCTTGCGATTGGAAGTATATTGTAACGACGGTTGTACGCTGCAGCATAGTGGTTGTGACGGTTGTGGTAAAGTATTTGGATTAAGAGGAAGGCTAATCGTTTGTAAGTATTCGCAGCAGGTACAAGGTATTATTTTTTAATAAAAAAAGATTAAATGTCTTTCATTGTTTCCACCCGCCCACTCGGCAAATGTTAGTGTAATTTCTTGTTCCTTAAAGGTGGCCAGTATGCCGTCCCAAGAAAGCTGTGTGTCGAACCGGCAGAATAGATTGACATCCTTCAAAAATAACGGGAAGGGTGCTGATGTAAGTAGAAGTTTATAATGTGGTATGAAGATTTTCACGTTCTGTTAGGTCTGTGTACGAACAGTCTGTGACTTTTAGTTTTTATAAGCCAGAAGTTTTTACTTTAGCATTTCGAATTGTAATGTTTCTCACAGCCTCGAGGTTAGTGTGAATGTCTATAGCAAGAAATATGATACAAGGTGGGATATACTAATTACCGTTTTTGTTGTGCTTCTGGTTCTCTTTGAGATGGAGCTGTAATTTCCAGCAAAATAGTTGGAATTTGAGTGTTCTGCCATAGAATTTATGGTTGCATTGTGTTGACCGTTCCAAAATACTTGTGGATTCCAGTCAGAATACTTGTGAGATTCCACAAGTATTCATATTGAGATGTTAGGAGTTGCATTAGCCAATAAATTTCAAGTCTATATACACATTATGGATCGAGTGATCTGAAACATAGTGTGGTTTTGATAAAATATAGTTCTGTTGATTGATCATTTCCTGTTTTAGTTGTTTCTGGGACACAATGGGAAGAGTTCCATTAGAGTAGCATTAATAAGTTAAAGTTTTCCTACAATCCAGGAGAAGTCAATAAAGAAGGTATGAAGTGGGCTGTGTGCTTCAGCTGTCTTCTTGAAGTGGGAGCAATAACATTCAATTTTTTTTCATTACAGGAGATGCGCAGGCGTCGACAAGAGGTGAGTGTGGAACTTCGCAAAGCTCGTAAAGATGATCAGTTGTTAAAGAGACGAAATTTGGACACTGAAGATGACTCTACCCTAGCACAGCAAGAGAAGAGCCGATCACCAGCATCTATGACTATAGCAGAAATTATTGAAGGTATGGCTAACAAGATTTTGTTTATAAATTGGGAAGTGTGGAGAGTGCATTAGGTACCGAGATGTAGTTGTTTGTTTTCCCTTTATCTTACCCTTCATATTAACAAGTTTGTAATTGCAGTTTTATCTTTGTATTGTGTATATTTCATTCAGGACCAACATGTTATTCTGGGAAAGCTATATCCTATCTGCTGCTTGGTTTTAATGCTGTATTCACCACAACCAAGGAGCTTACTTCAGTAGTATACTCCAAGTTTATGGGAGAACATGCTACTGTATTTTGTGACAAGCTTTTTGTTTCTCACATTGTGGAATCTGTATTCAATATATATTTCCAATATTGATTGGTAATAGCAAGTGTTAACCATGGTTGCAAACATCAAACAGTATTCTATTTGACTGTACTTTTTCTGTTGTGTTGGATGATTTTGAGATCTGCGATCTTTTTATCTTGAATATTTTTTCTGAGTGACTCAGTTATCTGCACATTTAAACATTTAATCTCTTCATTATTTAAGGTACATGACATGCACTAGAAACAACCTTAATTTAGATTTTATGATTAGCAGACCAGATGTATGAACTGCATATGTTACAGAATAGGTGTGATGGGACATGTTGAGGTGTTGTGTATCGAAGTTGCTTTGTTGCCTGGAAGTGAATTTTATTCTGACCTGTTTGGTTTTTGAAACACAATTTTAATTGTCACTATTGTCTGTTATGAACCATTGTTTTAATGGAGGTTTGTGCATATGTTGTCTACTAACAGCATTCAATTTACAACTACCATAACTTACTTAATGACTTAGGAATGTTTATTCTAGAAATCTGTTTAACGAAACCATATTTGTAGAGAAGATTTCTTAGATTGCCTTGAAACTGTGCGAACCCTTGAACTGCACAAAGCACAACATGAAAACCATCAATTTTGATGCTAAGGTGCATGTTATTAGGCCATAGTGCATTTATATAGTGCAAGAAAAGTTAATTGCCTAAAACTCTGATATATGTTGTTTTAAATGCCTGGTTTCTTCTGTGGCTGGGGCTTTGTTCCATATAAGTGATTACTGCAGGACAGTTTTTCCTTTCACATGAGAAAGACGTGCGTTTAATTGGATGATGATCTACTGGTAGTCCATTAAAGGTCGTGTGTGCATTTGGCTTGTGTAGATATTGATCACTAAGTTATGTGTGGTACAGTGCATATGTCTTTGTCCTGGTTATCATTGCAACAGTTGCTTAGATCAGGTTGATCCTTGAACATCACTGTGGGCTACATGGATGTCAAATTTAAAAGTTCATGGGGCATATATAATGATTTTATCTTGTGAGACTCCCTCGTTTCAGGATAAAGTTTTCTACTGATTTTAAGTATGCAGCTTACTCCATAGTAATGCCTAATTCCAGACAGTGAATACCAGATTCTGTTCTGTGATGCCTGGTATACTAGGCCTTGGATTAGACAACCAAGGAGTTGGGGTTCATTTTCTTGCAGGGGAAGAGATTTCGCTGTTCTATGAAACATGTACCAGAGATGACTCATCTGGGCCATGAATCTGACTGGTCACCTCAATCTAGGGCTGATACCAAGAATGTATGGAGCTGTGCCTCCACTGCCCCATATACCTACATTATGTGGTACTTAATTAAAACCCTAAAAAAGAGGATTGGTATTAATTTAAGCACATGAGTATCATTTGGACAGAAAAACACAAAATTATGAAATATGAAGGAATTTTGTGGAAAAGGGATAATACAGTGTTTGCAAATGCATTTAATTTCCTTGTTGCCTAAATATTAAAAGTAAAGCTACTTTCTCGTGTGTGTCTTGTGTACATTCGCATACACAAAGGCAGGTCTTGTAACTTAAGTTTACAGTACAGGAATGCCACGATTGTAGGTCATATTAAAACACAGGAATGACTTTTAATTGTATTTTTACCTTTCTTACCTTGAATTGGTATGAATATTTGAATTGGAACCTGTAATAATATGAAATCTGATTTATGTGATCAAGTTTGTGCATCTGTGGTTTGTTGTACTAGGACAGCGGTACCTAAACTTCATTGTCCATTGCATAACTTCCGTGAACAACATGGTCTTGAATTATGTTCTTCTCAGGAATGTTTCTCTTCCCCCCCCCCCACCTTCCCTCAGGCCCCTACTGAAATGGGATAGATGTTATAAACTGTACTTGCCTATTGTAGTCCTACAAATGCTGACTTGTATTTGTTGTGTTAATTTTGGCACAGTGAATTTGTCCTATGTACTGAGGCGCAGAACAAGTAAAATAGTTCGGCTAGAGTAAAACATGCTAACTTGATTGTGGCTTGATTAAACCTCTCAATTCAGAGCTTGTAAAAAGTTGCTGTATGAAGTGCTCTGTTATGGGCAGCAACTGGACCTCTGCAGTTACTCCTGAAGTAATATAATTAAACATCTTCATTGTCTTCTATTTGTTGAAAAAACAAAACACCCAGTTGAAACAAATGTAATTTTATGAGACTAGTTTTGCCATTTTCTAGTTTCATTAAGCTTGATTATGATAGTGTTGTTTTTGTGGTTCTGAGTACCAGTGTTTATTGATGGAAATATATTGTAATTATTGTGATAGTTTGTAGGGTTTGTTTTTTAAATTTGTTCTGAAGGAATGGATAGTGGTGATGATCGCCTTCAACTGGTGGCAACACAAAGTGCGCGGAAAACACTCAGCAGAGAAAGGAACCCACCAATTGATGCCATGATTAAGGCAGGGATTGTTCCCAGATGTGTGGAATTTTTGTCTCGTTTTGATAGGTATGTCAGCTTGGTGTTTGATTCAGAATGCTATTTTTAAGGCAGTCCACAAAGTTAGGTGATTTCTTTCGCTAGAAGATGTTCCAAAAGGCACCATAAACCCTTGGTGCCAAATGTAAGGTATATTTGTCATGCAGTGTGTTGCTCAAAATGTGGAATGTCAGGTATAGGAGATGGGTAATTAATTGCAGTGCTAAAGGATTAATCTGAAGAAATGTCAGTATTTTTTGGGGTGTTACACTTTGTATCTATTTTGTTTCCTGTGGTTTGTTCAGCATTGTCAGTAATTGTTTGATGAACATTTTATGTTGCTTTGATAACTCATGCATTTGTTATATACATGCTTCCATATTTAAAAAGCATTTTTTGAATCTTGTAAAATTGTCTGGGAGCATTTATATGTAGCTTCATAAAGTAAAGTTTTGCTGTGGGGTTTGTCCCTGTTGCCATGAATTATTATTTTGAATAGTACACGGTGATAAAAATTTGTACAGCCAAGTGTCTTATAGCTAAGTCTCTTATGTCAGTAACTATTTATTTCTCACAATATTACATGCATGGCAAACAGTACTTTTGTCTGAGATTGTGTGTGAACATGCAAACCAAATTTTGAGAAGTATACCTGGATGTACCGGTACAAAATAAGTAACTTCAGATTAGTAGCCTTCCTTGTCAAATGGCTAGTGCTTATAACAAAAGAACTTTTTGCCCATGCTTGTTAACAAGAGAAACACTCATGATATCAGTCGGCATTTATTGATCCACCATATCACTGAGAAAACTTGCGTCACAGATGGGAATGTCTGCTCAAGCCCACAGAGGGTTGTCGAGAAGTTAGATCAAATTCATTATTGTGTAAGTAGCTTAACAAATAAAAAGATTTCATTACTGTTGTTAGTTTTGTGTCATTGATTTGAATTGTATCAATATCTTGAATCGTGTTTTCTTCATTGTAAACTTTTTTTTGATTGAGCATTTACACAAATTGCAAGAAGAGCAAGATATGGAGTGATACAAATTGTTTTACATGAAACACCCTTACTTGTTAACACATTTGGGGTCTGGTACACTGTTCCTCGTAACTAGGTCGACCTCTTCTTCAAGAAATGAGTTTGCGGAAACATACGCCAGGATTCAGTACATTGGTTTATTACACTGCTTGTCAGTGATGAATGTTCTTGGTTTCAGCAAGATGGGGAAAATTGTATTACAAGTTGGATGTATTACGTCCAGTGAAACAGTGCCTGCTGACAGATGTTTTTGTTGGTCACCTTATTTCTGAAAATGTGTGGCCTTCAGGATCCCCTCTCTAAATGTTACCAGCGTATTTTTACTGGGTCATTTTGAACAGCAGAGAGTACAAAAATAATTGCCACATATTTGAGGACTAGATAGCTAACTTGCAGAATGAAACTGATAAACAATTTTTAACATTGCACAGATGTCAATGACAAATTTGTGCATGTATTGAAGGAGATGAACATTTTCAGCGTTTGTTGTAATATTTAACAACGTGGAAAAGAAAGTGGACTTTTCAGTGCTTATTTCTATATTTTAGTATTGTTATAAGTGTTTGGTTGCTTAACACATTGCCGTCAGGCTGGTCTTTTAATTAAATACCCCCTGGTGACCGGACGTTTTAAACGCTTTTAATGTTCAGTCCCATAATATTTTGCAGGCTTATCGGGTAAAATAGGGTTCAAGAGCGGTCTGTCTGCTTGTAACTTGAGATCCAAACATCCTGCATGTAGTTGACGATGAACTTGTAGTGATCAGTGTGTCAGACCAGCTCGAAAACGCAGAAATGCAGGGCCCGTCAACAACGCATGGGTGAGCAATCACGCATTTCTGCGTGAGCCGACAGCCATGTGTTAATGTTGTAGTAGAGGAGAATTTAAAAATTTTGTTAAGTGATGCTTGGATTGCACATCTTATTTTTAATCCACGTATTTCTTATGTCTTCATGAAGTTGTCTAGTGAACAGTATCATACTTTCCTTCCTTTCACTCCACTGACCAGTCCTTCCCACTCCTCATTACCCTTGCATGTACTTATATATGTGTATGAATATGTTTTTCAGCCCGTCATTGCAGTTTGAAGCTTCATGGGCACTCACCAACATAGCATCAGGAACATCTGAACAAACGAATACTGTTGTGAAACATGGTGCTGTACCGAAACTTGTACAGCTTCTAGGTTCATCATACATGCATGTCGCAGAACAAGCTGTTTGGGCTCTCGGTAACATTGCTGGTGATGGCTCAACAACCCGGGACTTGGTGTTGAATTTTGGGGCTATGCCTGCACTGTTGGAACTAATCAAGCCAGACACTACAGTGAGTCGTTTAAATTCACGTAATTTTTGTGTACTAAGTTTAATCTTTCATTGTCATGTCTGCATCAAAGTATAGTATCTCATACATTGTTAAATGGCTGTCACAATGATATAATGCAAATTATTTTCTGGTATTGCATATAATGGGCAAATCAGCTGTTCATAGTTACCATTAGGTACAAGCAAGTTTATCTTTGAAATACTGCATTGTGTTGCTGAGATTGTTGCATTTTCTATCTGCTTCTATTGCCCAACATTAGAAGAAGCATTTATTTTGGTGGTGGATACAACATGTCATGATGCAGACAACTGCAGTGACAACCCTTAAGTGTAGCAGTTTTTTTGGTAAAATGCTTTAATTTCTGACATCAGTTTAGAGGTGAATGTGAGGAGGGAAATAAACTGTTACATGAAGTTAACTTGCTTAATGTAATATTTTGGGTTTAACAGTTTTCCTTTATTCTTAGATGTAGTTTGGTATCATTTGTATATTAGGGCTTTAAGTTTTCTGAAAGTTGGAATATGTGCAAAGATTTTAAAGTAGAGAATAGATATTGTTGTACTTTATGTACAACTTCTTGTGTAACTTACAAAATCTATATTAACAGCAGGTATTTAGCAATGTAACTTATACATATTGAAGGAGGTGCTGCAAATAACACATCTACCAGGCATGCTTTATACCTGGTGACCATATTATTAAAAATTATTCAAAGTTCTTTTCTATAAATTGCCCATAATGTGGACATGATTTTTTCAGGCCATTCTGTGTGTGTGTGTAACAGTATTATAAAAGTTTTTGTTTCAAACATCCCCACCCAATGTCCTGTAATGGCACCTCGTGTATTAGTCTGGAATTATGTGTTAACCGGTATCTTTTGTTTGGAATAATGAACATGTATAGTAAGTTAGTGATGGTACAGCTTCACATAACCAGTTACGAAAATGTATTAATGCAGTACAGTCTGTCTGTACAAATTTGCTTCTATAATTTCTTCCTTAATATAGATTTCGGTCAACACCCTCTGACACTGTGTCATATTCACAAATAATGGTTTTCTGCACACAGCTTTGAATGCAGTCTGTTTTGAAGTCTTGATGTGAGTGAATCACCGTTTAATTGATGCTTTGTAAGGTAATGTGCAGAGACTGAACCACTAGGCTGATAAGCTGGCTGTGTGTATGTTGGTTCCACATTGAACTGTATTCTTTGCATAACACTATGTTCTGATTGTAAAAACCTTGGTGTGTCTTTTTCAGATAGCATTATCTTAAGGCATCTTAGAACTTTACTTGGAATTTTAATTCTGCAGTGGCATTTATTATACTGAGTTACTGTTCTTTGTGTCGGCAGATATCATTCTTGAGAAATGTTGTGTGGACATTATCTAATCTCTGTCGGAACAAGAATCCACCCCCTCCTTTCGAGATTGTTCAGTTGAGTCTGCCTACATTCAATAGACTTCTTTATTACACTGACTATGATGTGCTTGGTAAGCAAAATTGCCTTATTAAATTCTAACTTCTATAGCTGTATTTATTAATGATGACTGAAAATAGGAATTCAGAAACTAAGACGAGAAGATAAAATTGTCTGCTGTGTTCAGGAAACAAAGGTGTTGATTGTCTGGGAACAAGTAATCAGATAATGGAAATGGTATGTAAAACAAGGGTAGGTACAAGTGAGAAATTAGAATGCAGAAAAATATAAATATACCAAATAAAACAAGTAAGAAATTGGAAAAATATTTAAACAAAGTCAGGCACTGTGTTGTATAAAAGTGTTCACTAGGGGATAAATACCATTTATGGTGGACAGGTTGTAAAAGATGCACTTCATAGTGGTGTGCCTGCAGCTGCAACAGATGAATCACAGGGAGCTTGTTTTTGCTGCACTGTTGGAAAACCAAAGCATGATATAGATGACAATTGCAGCAGAAGTGGGAATATCCAATGTAGGTGTGTTACGTTTTTGCTGAATGGCTAAGGGAGAGGAAGCAGGCTGTAAGTAGACTGAAGAATGTCTGGATGCTGTCTCTGTACTTGCAAACTGGAATGAGGTGCTAGGCATTGTTGCATCCCAGTCAATGGAAAGACTGGTGAACTTGCTAGGCAAGGTGCAGCATTGCTGCTACATGGCCCAGTGTTGTTTCTTGGAAAACATGGGTGTGCAGCAAGAGAAACAGTTAAGTAGTTCTGGAACAAAATTCAACACTGCATTGTCTGGAACACATTACCAAGCCATCGTGTTCAAATCACGTCAGGTTGGTGTGGTGAACACCGTGCGCTAGCGCACCCACGTAGCCAGGATAGTTTATTGCCCACACGCCACCTCCTTATAAACACCGAGACAGATTCGCGAGTGAAGTGGCTACTGCAACAGTCAGTCTGTGTGTGACGTGGAGTGCAGCAAGCAACCGGTAGGCAATATACAGTGTGCATGCGGAGAAGTGGTGCTTACATGTGAGTGTGTATTGTGTGTCGGGAATTACATACCAACCACAAAGACAGGTGGATTCCATACGTGCTAAGTGCATTTCTTTCTGACAGTGGGGAAGTGGTGGACGCCGTCTTGATCCAGAACTGAAGCATCGTAGTACAAAATGATGAGATCTGTGCTGTTTTCGGATTCTAAGCCGTGTGAAATCCCAAAAAAGCAGATCTCATTTTTACTGTGGCAGAAGCCTGAAATCATCCGAAATGACATTTGACATTGCTACAGAACGTTTCTTCCTGTCAAGGACTTGGAACATGCATTTCCACCTCAAACTTAAGCATAGGGTGAATTTTACATTAAACTGTTTCATGATAATGTATGACCTGCTGTTTATCAGAAACCATATCTACTGCAATGTTGCATCTTCCTTCAGGGCAGTGTGACACCTCATTGCCATTGAGACATGCAGGATTTGTTGTGAGACTGGGAAATCCTTACGTATTCCCCATACTCTTCTTGTTGCTGATCTTGCACCTTGCAGATTAATTTTGTTTCTGTTGTCAAGGACTTGCGTGAGGGATGCAGTTTTGAAGCATCAGATACCATTGAAAATCTTCACAACTGATACTAGAGCTGCGTCTGTTCACCCGTCTCATTGATGGGTGAAGTGCAAAGAATTCGTAGGGGATTATGAAACACAGACGACATGTGGGGTCCATAATGATTAAATAAATATGTAAAATTCATTAGTCTAATACAGAAAACTTTTGAATTCAGATACGTTTTTGTTACACGATGAGTCGTACTGCATGTTACATAAAAAACACTACATGAATTACAGATGTTGTTGGCACCTGTTGATATGTAGTTTACACATCTGTGAACATCCATTCAAAAGATGACATTTAAATTTAATCTCTTTTGTAGCTGATTCATGCTGGGCCTTGTCATACCTGACTGATGGAACTAATGACAAAATTCAGGCTGTTATTGACACTGGTGTTGTTCCAAGATTGGTGGCTCTCCTGGCTTCAACTGAAGTCACAGTGCTAACGCCAGCCTTGCGTGCTGTTGGTAACATAGTCACTGGCAATGATATTCAGGTTTGTTCTCTTCTTTCAGTTGGTAAACCATAATTACATAATGCAAGGCAACCTCTGCAGTCCTTTCTTTGTGGTCAATATTTATGTGAAGACTGGATGCCTAACAGCTAGTAGCAAATGTGGAGGATTCAGTCCTTGGGACTTCTTGCCTTGGCTTCATTATAGCTGTGCTGTCTTATTTAGAAACTTCACAATGGCATGATGATGTACAGTACTTGCCACTTCATTTTTTTACTGAAAAAATAATATTCGAATCACATTTATTACGGTTGAAATGTTTCATTCATAATCAGAAATTGAACACTGTCTCAGAGACAATATTCGGTAACAGAAGTTGCTGGATGGTTTAGCAAATAAAGCTGGTTTCCCAGGGTTTGAATTTGCCTTGCATGGTGTAAAATGGTGTAGTCCTCATGGTTGACTGCAGAGATTCCTGCCTTCGGGGATGTGACAATGGAAATGGTAAATTTCTACCAGGCTGTACATTGTCACATCACAGAAAACTGCAGTCTTCATACATTTCTTATTATGAGAATATATGTATGAATTGTTTTCACAGTTCTGTGAAGCTTTTTTTTTTTCGGTTTGTCACTCCCCCCTCCCTTTTTTTAATCCTTATTTTCACTGACGGTAAACAGCTGTTCACAATTTGTTGAAATCTTGTTATTACCACACATTCTCAATGGTTAGTGCCTTGTTGGAATTATTCCACATAATGTAAGTTTGATTTTGTGTAAGTACATGTTTCAGTGCTTCTGCACCATCCTCAGGGAGTCTTAACTCTGTGCTTACTGAAGTTACAAATAATTAACATTATAATTCAATAAAAGCAGTGGATTGTTATATGATAAAATCTATAAATGTTAATAAAGTCTGGAAGTTGTTTGGTGGCTGCATATACAATTTGGAAGTCCAAAGTTGGTGTATCCTGTACGCTGGTACTTATAAAATATTTTATATGTATGATTGTGCATTTGTTGGTATGAATAATGAACAGTACAAAATGCACAGTATGTACATCAAAATAGTATTTACAGGTGTTTGTCTTTAAAGGGTATTGGATAATTTTTTGACTTTGTTTTGCAGACTGATGCAATTATCCAGGCCGGTGGATTGATTCATCTTCGGGAACTTCTTAAACATCCAAGACTGAATATTATGAAGGAAGCTACATGGGCGGTATCCAATATCACTGCTGGAAATGTGGACCAGATACAGGAAATTATAAATGCAGGTGTACTTGAACCTCTGATACAAGTACTATCATTAGTAAGTATGTAGAAAATTATTCTATAACTTAATTGTGTTTGAGATTAAACTGTGGAGGAGGCTTTAAAGTGACAATGTTACACACACACACACACACACATATATATATAAAACACAGATGGTACTACATTTTACATACAAATTGTACTGTGAACTTTATTGGTCATATTTATGTGTATGGAGATAATTACTTTCACATTCTCCAGCATTCTCAATGCAGCTTGGAACACTGTGCTAATGAATGGAAATCAGAAGTTAAAAATATATGGCCACTGTTTAGAACATTGGCCCTGAGCATGAGAAATTTCACATACTGGCAAGACACATATGGGGTGTACAAAATACAGGATTGTATTTTGTTGCTGCCTATATGCCCTTTTCTTTCACTGTATGTCTGTTTAATTGTCCAGATACATTGAAAAGTTATTTTACATCCTCAAAACTTGCAGTGTGGTGAACTGACAGTAAGATTTTACCGCAGGATGTGTGAGTCAAGTGATTTGATTCACTAAGCCACCGAGAAGGCAGACCTGTAAGGTTCTTATAGAATTTGTGTATACCTGTATCACACATGATCACCCTAATCTATTGAATCAAGGTTGTGCCTTTCTAGCATCAAAGATTTGGTATTAAGCCAACTGGACTCCCTTTCCCTCTTGCTTCACTTGCCTGATATGACATCCTCAATAAAGGAAGGTAGTCACAGTAAGAGTAGAGTATGGGGTGCAAATTTTGTGTTTTGCAGATGTCATTGTTTTGTTTTATCACAAATGCTCCTTCAGCCATATTCCTGTTACCTTGTACAAGTTGGAGGAATTTGTCAGTGTGAAGGATTAGTGATTGGCTTTTATAGTGGGGTGTAGACAGAGGTCAGAAATTTATTGTTTATTGGACCATGCATCATTGTAATAGTTGAAGAATAAAAGACCAACTTGCTGTCACTTGTTATTTTATTTCACTTCTTATGTACTCAACATGTTTTGGACATTAATATATCCATCATCAGGAGCATGCGACTTTGCTGTTGAATTACCACATCAGTTGTTCTGTTCTGGGTTTGTTGTGTGTTGGAGATTTGGTCCGGCTGAGTTTGAGTGGTGTCCGTGTTGCAGGCTGCTTCAGCCTGCAACACGGACACCACTTAAGCCCACCCGCACTAAATCTCGAACACACAACGGACCGAAAACAAAACAACCGATGTGGTAATTCAACATCAAAGTCAGATGCACCTGATGATGGATATATTAATGTCCAAAACATGTTGAGCACATAAGAAGTGAAATAAAATAGCTAGCGACATCAAGTTGGTCTTTTATTCTTCAGAGGTCAGGAAGTTTAATGATACGCATGGTCTCAATAGTTTCTAGGTGTACATTTTTTACATTAAACTGTACCTGTTCTGTATTTCTTTGATAGGGTGACTTCAGGTCTCAAAAGGAAGCTGCATGGGCAGTGACAAATTTCACATCTGGTGGTTCTGTGCAACAGTTGACAACAATCGTTCAAATGGGCGTTCTGAAACCATTTTGTAACTTGCTAGAAAGTAAAGACTGGAAGACTGTTATTGTGGTTATTGATGGACTTAACAATATTATGCAGGTAATTTTCAAGTGCATTGAGTATAGAAAGAGTTAATGCATTACTTACTCCTGGTTAATTTGTTTCCAGGGAATGTTTGTTCTCAAACATTTCACCATAGAAACACATTTTAAGAGGCATAATTCAAATTTTACAATATTCATATGCATGTGCTGATTGTTGAAATTCAAGAATGTACCAACAAATAGCACCATGAATCTGATGTTTATTGGACTGTGCGTCATTGTGATAACTGAAGAATCAAAAAGCCAACTACTCCAGCCTAACTACACCTCACCTCCAACATACAGCAAACCAAGAACGAAATGACCAATGTGGTAAACATCATAGTTGCGAGCTCCTGATGATGGGCATAGTAATGCTTGAGACATGTTGAGCCTATAAGAAGTACAATAAAATGTCAAGTGGCATCTAGTTGGTTTTTTTTGATTCTTCAGTTTTCAAATAGCACAGTATTGCAATATGAATTTCTGACAATTAAAATGCTGTAACTCCGACATATTTCAACCCTTTCTTGTGTGTCATCCTCAGGGTGCCTACATCAATATTTCTATGAAGTATAGATTATAAATAGATAAAATATGTTAAAATTGTAATTACTGTTTTTTCATATGCAGACTTTAAATTTGCTACTTATAATAATGATTTATATTGTTTACCTGTTTTCTGTCATTTGTTTCAGACTGCTGAAAAAATGGGGGCAGTCGATCAGGTGGCTATCATGGTAGAAGAATGTGGCGGACTTGACAAATTAGAAATGCTCCAAAGTCATGAAATTGAGCAAGTTTATCAGAAAGCCCTAAATATTATTGATAGTTACTTCTCTGAGGCGGTGAGTTTGATTTACAAACTAGGAATGTTTTTTAGGCTGGGTACTTATTTTGTACTTTGAAGACAAAGTTTCTGTCTCACTGTTTCTGTGCTTACTTTATAAAGGTATTGCATATACGAGTAACTTTGTTTAGTTAGATACAAATAAATACATGCACTAATATGATACGACCAGCACTTTGAAACTAATGAAAGATGACAAGGTGCCTGTAGCGTGGTTCAGACTGCAGCAATAATAAACCCAGCACTTGTGTCCTCCAGTATCCATACATAAGTTCAGTACACTGTCATTTAACACTTGCAATGACAGTTGGGAGACACCATGTTCGTTCCTTGCTCGCTCTTTGTTAGGTGTTACATTTATAACAAGCATAAGCCAAATTCATGCACATCTCTAACCAGAGAGAACATAACAGAAAATAACTTTGTCTGACATGCACAAAACACGACTGCATTTCAGCCTAATGTATTGTTTAACTTCAATACTTAAGTTACAGATCACAAAAAAAGGGACTAACTGCATTTTTCTATTATAGACCAATCTTTTTGTGAATATGTCAGTTTCTTCCTCAGAATATATCCTATTTATATTGATGCAAGAAATTAAAAGGCAAGGTAGGAGATACTGGAGACTGTCCATTATCCGGTATAAACTGAAATGATACTAGGACATTTCTAAGTCATTGGCATATTTGCCTCACAGTTCTTTGGTGACAGCATTGGAAGTACATGAATTATTTGGGTATGGTGCAGTAGAAGAATATGTATTTTGTTTATGAGAGAGACATACATTTAAATGGTTGCTGTATTGTTGTACCAACATGAAACATGTTGACTTATGAAAAGAAATTGGATGGCATAGTATTTTCTTGATAACTTTGTGTTTTTTCTATACTAATTTTGTATTTATTCCAAATAGGATGTTGAAGACCCCCTTTTAGTTCCTGCCCAGACAAATGATCAGCTGGACTTCAGCACTGCTGACTCAGCTCCTGATGGTGGATTCTCATTCTGATCACTGTACCGGTAGCATACCTGAAGGCGTGAAAGACTCTTCTTATTTAAACTGATACTTCACACCAGACCAGTGTTCTTGAAAAGTATTTTTGTATGCAATGAATGTGAATGGTGCATGAATTTCACTTCTTGTATTAGGTAGCTGTTATGATTAGTGCCAAGATACTTAGGGGCAGTGGTGGAATACTACTCATTCTTACCAGCTAATTGGTGGACTTGCTGATTGGCTGAACTTCCAGTGCTGTATCCTGTTACTTTTTGTACCATGTTTTTACATTGGTTTATGTACTTTTTTTTTAATGTGTTTCAAATGTAAAGTTGTACAAATAAAGCATTTTCAGTTATTTGTCACATTTTATTCAGTTAAAGAGCATACAATTGTGAATTCTTGATTACATGCACCTAAGATAACAGTATTTCAAATCATGACTTCAATGGACAGTGTTTCACCTCATTGCTTTTACAAGAGTTGATATCTTAGCATTTGGAGTATTTTACTGAAGTATTTTTCAGAAGTTCAAATGTGATTACAAACAAATGACATGACTATTGGAAATCCAACAGAAAGTTTCATTATTTACATCTTGGCTACAGGTTCCACACTGCAGTGATTAGATTACTTAAGAACAGCAAATTACTGAAGAAAATAAATTACTACTGAGGTACAAGAAGTCACATCATGAAAATGGAGGACAAACGGTGTAAAGGTGGTGAAGCTCACAGTAGGAAACAATTTTGAGCAGATTGTAACTGCTTTTTAGTACAGTTTTCACTTCAGAACTTTCTCCCATCCACTCTCTAAGGCCTCCTTCACGTTCTGGTTTTCGACTGGCCAGGGGCTGACCGGACGAGTGAGTGCACAACTTGGAACTTTAAAACAATCCGGTTCTAACCGGCCTGTCGAACGATGAAGTACGCTGTGACCAAGTAGTTGTGCATGCACATTGATCTGCAATGGATCGTAATTCAATAATTGCTCTGTTCTTGTACCGTCATAAACGTAGACGTGACAGGTTGCTTTGGGTTCATCCAATATTTCAAAAAAAGGGAAGAATTCAGTGCCCTTTACACACTATTTGCTTACTACAAGATGACTCAAGCATGCTTTTAAATTATTTTCGAATGTTTCATCTTTTGACAAGTTGCATTGCTGATTGGAGGACAGTCTTCAGCGTCGTAACACTAAAATGAGGAACTAAATTCAACCTGTAGAAATGTTGGCTGTTGCAATCAGGTAAGTAATGTTTGTGTGTACTTTAAAAGAAAACTGATGATTAATTAGTAGGAAAGAATTTTCTTGGGACAAATTATTCATATCATCTCTAATTTGTTCAACTTAGTAACCTGGGACTCCATATTATCCGCCAATAAACTGTCGGCTGTTTGCCTTTCATTGATCTGTTTCGATAGGAATCCAAGTTGATCACTACACATTTTCTAGCTTTTGAAGACCCCGCACCGAACTTCGTTGTTTATTTGTGTTTCTTATTGACTTTACGTAGCAGTCTCGGACGTTTTCCTACATTTTTATTGCTTCTTTATCTAAAAATGCAAAATTATATAACCAAAATTGGAAGCTAGGAACTGGAGTGTGTTGTTATAATAACAGTACAAGTGACCAAGAGAGTTATTAATTACAGGATTCCTTTTTCCAGATATCTAGCGAGTGGATACAATTTTCATGACCTACGTTTCTCTTATCGGATTGGAATCTCAACAGCAAGAAATATAGTCAGAGCAGTATGTCCAACTGGTCTATCATGCATCCAGAATGTATTTCCAGGCCTATAAAAGAGCAGTAGGAATTGACTGCTTTGGAGTTTGAAAGAAGAGCTTATTTCCCGCATTGCTTAGGGGCAGTCGATGGGAAACATATTCGAGTAATCAAACCGGAAGACAGTGGCTCGATGTTCTATAATTACAAAGATTTTTTTTCCGTGGTATTAATGGCAGTGGCAGACGCTAACCACCGCTTTGTGTACGTTGTCATTGGTAGTTACATAAAAGTTTGTGATTCTACAGTTTTTAAACGATCTACACTATGGACATCAGTTCAGAAAAACATTCTGCAATTACCCAGTGAGAGACTTTCAGGAACAGAAGGTCCACACATACCACACTTCTTTGTAGGAGATGAGGGATTTGTACTAAACAGAAATATACTTTGACCGTTTGGTGGTTCTAACATGAGTGTTAACAAAAAAGAGTGTACCACTACCGCTTGTGCAGAGCACGAAGGTATGTGGAATGTGCTTTTGGTATTTTGAGCAATAAATAGAGAATTTTTCAGCGACCGCTTAATGTCCGTCCTGACTTTGCAGTCGTCATTAAGGCCAGTGTTCTGCACAATTTTGTTCTTGAGAGAGATGGTTATAAGTTTGAAGATGCTTTGACATGGACTGATCTTGAAGATGTACCTGAAGGACAATCACTACGTGGGGTTTAACAGCGAACAATATAAGGAATAAAGTAGCTGATTATTTTCTAACAGATGCTGGAGCTGCTTCACGGTAGATGTCAAAAATATGAACAGTAGAGAGAAAAAAAAAAAAAAGTTTTTATGAATTTCAATTATATTTTTTGTAAAATATGGCTCTTTTACAAAAAAATTTTTTTTTTTAAATTCTTTTATATTCTCATATTTTT
>Ga0123353_10003075_pt1 | contig 20893 bp, 32 predicted proteins | sample TergutLab28metaG_3_FD_92763 | JGI IMG/M metagenome (GOLD analysis project Ga0123353, IMG submission 92763) | Labiotermes labralis P3 segment gut microbial communities from Petit-Saut dam, French Guiana - Lab288 P3 | ecosystem: Host-associated > Arthropoda: Insects > Digestive system > Gut ... | reverse complement strand
TGCTTTATTTACTTGGTATGGCAACTCAGATACGATAATAGTTTCTCTATCCCCTTTTTCATCCTTTTCAATTCCTATCCGCGCTCTGATTTTACATATGCCGCGACCCGTATTATAGGCATCAATAATGCCTGAAGTACCATAAATAATGCCGCCGCCCGGGAAATCTGGACCGGGTATATAATCACGAAGCTCTCCAATGGTAATTTCTGGCCGATCGATTAAAGCAATCAATGCATTTGCTACTTCTGAAATATTATGAGGCGGAATGTTTGTCGCCATTCCTACTGCAATCCCTGAAGATCCATTAATCAATAAAGAAGGTATCTTAGCGGGGAAAACAGATGGTTCCAAAAGAGATTCATCATAGTTAGTTGTAAAATCAACTGTTTCTTTATCCAAATCTGCCATCATTTCGTGCGCCAATCGAGTCATGCGCACCTCTGTATATCGCATAGCAGCAGCAGGGTCTCCGTCTAAAGATCCAAAATTTCCTTGTCCATCTACAAATGGATATCTCAATGAAAAGTCTTGAGCCATACGCACAATTGTATCATATACAGCTGAGTCCCCATGTGGATGATATTTACCGATTACATCTCCCACAATACGAGCCGACTTTTTATAAGGTTTATTATAATCATTTTTTAATTCTCGCATTGCAAAAAGCACACGGCGATGAACTGGTTTTAATCCATCTCGAACATCTGGCAAAGCACGACCCACAATAACGCTCATTGCGTAATCGAGATATGATTTTTTTAGTTCCTTCTCAATACTAATTTCAGGATTGTTCGACATCGTATCCATCTTATCTCCACATCTTTCTTCCTATGAATCGCATATTATTTTTTATTCTGTACAAACAATATGATTTTTATAATTTTTTTGATAAATCTCAGCAAGTGCCAAGAAAACTGCCGCGATTAAGGGGCCAAAAACAACTCCCAAAATTCCAAACAATGAAATCCCCCCTAAAACACTTAAAAATATTACTAACGGATGAATTCGAGAATACTTTCCAATAATCCGTGGCATTAAAAAATTATCTACCAAAATAATCACAATAAGATATACACAAGTAAGACCTGCAACGATAATCCATTGCTTTGTAATGGCCATATAAATGATAACGGGAACCATGACTGTGCCAACACCTAAAACGGGCAAGAAAGCAAAAATACCCATAATGACGCCCCACATTACCGGAGAGGAAAACCCGCAAAGCCAAAAAGCAACGCCGCCCAAAATCCCATCAATTACTGCAGCCGATCCACTTCCCAAAAAAATACCTCGAACCATTTGTACGAAACTGTCCATCACTTGAGCATCCTGATTGTTCGGCAGCAAAGACAGCTTATGGGCAAATGATTTAAATCGAGTTCCATCAATCAAAAAATAAAAAACAACCAATAACATCACGCAAAAACTAATAATAAATGAAGCGATACCTATTACTACCGCCTGCGTTTGCTGATATAAGAAAGGACCTAATTTTTGCACGAACATAGAAATTATTTTATTTAAATCTGCTATTGTAATAGATAAATGCCATCGGCTTAAAAATATATTTAATCGATCCAATAAAGATGGGCCTTGTAGAAAAGATTGTACTTGATCTGTATTGATCCATTCTTGTCCCAGAACATATAATGTGTACACTTCCCTGGTTAGAAGGGAAATCAATACCATCGTAGGAATAAACACCACAAGGACGATACAAAGGCAAGTTACAATTGAAGCAAATATTTGAGGAAGTTTTCTTTGAACGTGTAAGAACTTATAAACAGGGTAAAATAAAATCGACATGACCACAGCCATGGCAATAATTTCAAAAAAAGGAGAAATCACAAACAAAAAACCAATTCCCGCTAAAAGAAAAATCACCAGAAAAAACCACATCACACGCGTTATGTTGTCTTTTGGCATGGCTTTCCTTCTCCATTATTAAAAAGAATTGGTTAAAATCACACTATATTTTCGAAATAAAGGCGCCTGCTAAAAATACCAGAAACAATTCCAGCAAGAAAACGGAAAAATAATCGTGGGTAAAGGAATACAAAATTCCGCCTAGAATAATCGCCGGCACAAGAAAAACAATCGCTCTGCCAATTTTTTGACTCACAATCTGCATATAAAGCTCCTCTTTGTTTTCTTTAAAAAATAAGAGCAATAAGACTTCTAAATATCTATAATATTATACTAGTAAATTGTCTAAAAAGCAAGCTTTTAGACAATTTAAAAACGCTCTAAAATAGCTGTAAAATAAGGGCTATTCGTCTTTTTGACTCGGAGGAGAGTTTTTATTGCGCCAATGAGCTAGGCGTTTTCGAATTGTTGATTCAAAACCTCGGTTTGTAGGGATATAAAATTGTTTGGTTTGTAGTTGTTCAGGCAAATATGCTTGAGAAACAAAAGCATCTTCAAAAGTATGAGCATATTGATATCCTTCACCATACCCAATTTTTTTCATTAGCTTGGTAGGAGCATTTCGAATATGTAACGGTACGGGCAGTGCTCCTTGTTGGTGAACGGCTCGGATGGCATTTCCATATGCCATATAAATACTATTACTCTTCGGTGCTGTAGCCAAATATGTTGCTGCATGAGCTAAGGCCAAATCTCCTTCTGGGCTCCCCAAAAATCGATATGCCTCCATTGCGCTCATTGCCACCTGAAGAGCGTATGGATCTGCGTTGCCAATGTCTTCCGAGGCAAATCGCACCATTCGACGAGCAATATAAAGGGGATTTTCCCCAGCTTCCAACATTCTTGCCAGCCAATATAAAGACGCATCGGGATCACTCCCTCGAAGGCTTTTGTGCAAGGCAGAGATTAAATTATAATGTTCTTCACCACTTTTATCGTATTTTAATGCTCTGGAAAGAAGCATTTCTTCAATATCTTCTAATAAAATCAAGTAATTATCTGATTTTTTAGCTTTATAAAAAGCGCAAACCAAATCCAGAGAATTGAGTACATTTCTGGCATCTCCATCGGATTTTTCAATTAAATGTGTCATCGCTTCAGGAGATAATGACACATTTAATTCGCCCAACCCTCGCTCTTTGTTTGTTAGAGCAAATTTAGCAATTTGCCCTAAATCTTCCGCAGATAACGATTCCAAAACAATTACATGACAACGAGACAATAGAGGGGAAATCACTTCAAAAGAAGGATTTTCCGTGGTAGCGCCAATTAAAGTAATCAATCCGTTTTCTACATGATGTAAAAATGCATCTTGTTGGCTTTTGTTAAAACGATGAATTTCATCTACAAATAAAATTGTTTTTCGATGGTGCAATGACCGTTGATCTTTCGCGATATCTACCACTGCACGAATATCTTTTACTCCTGATAATACTGCAGAAAAATGAATAAAATGGTTCTTCGTTTCCCGCGCAATCATTCGAGCCAGCGTTGTTTTACCACATCCTGGGGGGCCCCATAAAATCATTGAAAAAATCCGATCCGCATCAATGGCATTACGAATCACACCCCCTTTTCCCACAACATGTTGCTGTCCATAAAATTCTGCTAGGGAACGAGGGCGCATTCTTTCTGCAAGGGGTGCTTCTGCTTCCATTTCTTGATCTGCATATGCATCGAATAATTTCATAGTTACTTTTTCTTTGACTTTGAGACCTTCTTCCGATTTTTAGCTGAAAAATTCAATTGACGGCGCTCTCGTTCTTTAAACGAAATCCGAATAGGGGACAAATCAAATCCGCCTTCCAAACGAATTTGATTAATCAAATAACGCTCATACGAAAAATGAATTGCCAAAGGGTAATTTACAATTACAGCAAAAGTTGGCGGCTGCGTCGCTACCTGTGATGCAAATAAAAATTTAATTCGACGCCCCCGAAATAAAGAAGGTTCATTTTTTTGCGTTGCTGCCAATAAAATCCGATTTAACACACCTGTTGAAAGTCGTTTTGTATATTGTGCATACACTCGATTAATTAAAGTAAATATATTTGCTATATGATATCCTGTTACTGCAGAAATTGTTAGTATAGGAGCGAAGCTTAAATGGGGCTCTTCAAATCGAAATCGACTTATAAACTCTTTTTGAACACGCTCTCCCTTTTCCATTAAGTCCCATTTATTAAGCAATAAAATGCATCCGCATCCACGTTCCACAGCGTATGCTGCAATTCGAATATCTTGTTCTGTTACACCTTGTTCCGCATCCAGCACAATTAAAGCAACATCACATTCCGATAAGCCTTTAAGTGCTTTTAATACAGAAAATTTTTCTATTTTTTCCGACACCTTGCTTTTCCGCCGAATTCCCGCTGTATCCATCAATAAATAAGTACGATTTTGTCTTATAAATAATGTGTCTACCATATCTCGAGTAGTCCCCGGCACATCACTTACAAGTAGGCGATTTTCTCCTAAGATTTGATTAATGAGTGATGATTTTCCCACATTTGGCCGCCCTACCACGGCTACACGAATTGGCTTTTTATCATCGTCTTCTATAGGCATATCTGAACTTTCTTCTGGGAACGACGATGTCAGTGTATCTAAAAAATCATCCATCCCATATCCATGTTCCGCAGACATAGGATAAATATCGGGCAACCCAAATTCATAGAAATCATGCAACCGAGATTCATTTTGCAAATCATCAATTTTATTCACTACATAATATATCGGTTTTGAAAGCGGCCGCACTAATTTGAGCAGATCATGGTCAAAAGGAGAAACCCCTTCTTTCCCATCCAATAAAACAATAATCACATCTGCTTCTTCTATAGCCAATCGAAGTTGTTCATGTATTTGATTTGCAAAAGGATCTTCATCGTCGCCCCAAAACCCACCGGTATCAACAACCATAAACTTCTTTTGATTCCATACCGCATCCCGACAAATTCGATCTCTTGTAATACCCGGACGATCGTCAACCAATGCATCCCGCGAACGAGTAAGTCGATTAAAAAAAGTTGATTTCCCCACATTGGGACGACCAATAATAGCTACAACAGGCTTCATTGTTTCTCTCTTTTTAAATAGGGTTTGAGCATAACGATTTCCCTATGGCAAGTCAAATCTTTCATAAATATCTTATAATTAAGAACAGATCTTATGAAAATTCTTTTAGATTGTTTGGCGTTATTTTAATTGTAATTTAATGTATTTTTTTCTATAAAAAACAAGAAGGCACTTGTTGCCTTAGGCTAATTCATGACATAGTAAAATCTATGATGAAACAAAAATCAAAAACAGATGCAGTAAAAAACCAATATGTTTTTTGTGATCAACAAAAAGGTCGGCCACGAAAACATATTGATGTATGTTTTGTCTGCCGAAGAAGAAAAAAATGTAAAACATTTCAAGATTTTATACAGAATGGTTTGCCATTTGACAAATCCTAAAAAGGATTAATACTTCATATGGATCAATATTTAAATTTTGTTTTTTCTCGAATTGCTAATAATGAAGAGATTGTTCGAATATTCAAGGAAATCGAAAATCGCTTATTAGCCGTGCTTCGACCTGCGGATTTAATAAAAATACTACTTACTGAACTTCAAACAAAATTTAATATTCCTTATGCGTTTATTTCATTCATTGAAAATAGCGCTTACGTTTCTATGCTCCCTACTCATCCTAAAGAATCCCTTTGCCAAAACCAAATTACATTTTGTAGTGCCAAAATTTTTGACACTCTTCAGATCACAGGCGAAAAAGCAATTCTTTGTAATCAGAACTTATGGCCAATTCTTACAGCTTTTTCTTTTGAAAATGCGACAGAAATAAAATCTGTCGCTATTATTCCTATTCATCTAAACAAAGAATTTATTGGCACTTTAAACCTTGGAGACGTAAATGATGCTCGCTTCCAGCCCGAATTTGATACAACACAATTAGAACAGTTGGTATATCGTTTTTCTTTATGTCTAACAAATAGTCTTTTATTCGAAAGAATGGAATATTTAGCATACCATGACGAATTAACTTCTTTTTTAAATCAGCGAGGTATGCATATTGAACTATCGCATCATATTTTACAGCAACAAAAAGCTAAAAACGATCCTCTTTTGGCTCTCGCTATCATCGACATTCAAAACTTACGATCTCTTAATGAACAATATGGGTATATTGTTGTAGACTCTCTTATTCGCCATTTTTCAGATCGACTTCACAATCTTTCTAGAAAATCCGATATTCTTTGTCGATATAATAGCGATAAGTTTGTTTGGATTCTTCCCAAGACAACTTCTGATCGAACGAGTCAATTGATCGGGAAACTCCATAAACATCTAGCTGAAACACCTTTCTACTATAATAGTGAGTGCCTTTCTCTTTCGGTTTGCGTTGGCGTTTCACATCTGCAAAAAGAAGAGAGCCCTATTGAGCTTTTTGATCGAGCCAATACAGAGCTAGCAAGCCAAAAAAGAAAACGAAAAGCTAAAATTCTGTCCTTTCCTGCTCATAAAAATAGCTCTTTATAAAAAACAGGAGCCATTGCCTAACAAGACAATGGCTCCTAAAAATATTTAGACAAAGAAATTTTATCCTTTAGATACCCCTTCTTCAGCCGAATCTTCTTGAGGAGTTCCCGCTACAGGTTTTTCAATAATTTCTTCCTCTGCCATCACGGGTGATACTGCTACTTCTTGTGATTCTTCTATCAATGTATCCGTTTTTTCTTCTACTTCTACTGCCTGCGACAATTCTTCTACAGGTGCAAGGATAGTCGCTTTTTTAACTGTCGCCTTCTTTGCTGTGGTTTCTTTCTTGGCAGAAGCTGTAGTCGCTTTTTTCTTTGCCATGGTTTTCCCATCTGCTTTTCGAGAATCCACATCATACAAAGAAATAACAGACATCAATGTTGCATCCCCTGGTCGAATTCCAATTTTAATGATTCGGGTATAACCTCCATCGATAGTACCAAAACGAACTTTTGCAGTTTCAAACAGCTTATGCGCAACATCTTTTTCACGAATAACAGACAGTGCCTGACGTCTAGCGTGCAAATCCCCTCGTTTTGCAAGTGTAATAAGCTTGTCTGCCAAGCGACGCAATTCTTTTGCTTTTACATCTGTAGTACGGACTTGATCATGCTTAAACAATGCCGTAACCATATTTTTAAACATGGCATCCCTGTGGCTTGTCGTCCGACCCAATTTTAACCCAGATTTACGATGTCTCATGACCTCGCCTACTCTCCCTTCTCAACATCTTCTTCGGAAAACTTTTCAATTCGCATACCAAAAGAAAGACCCATCTCTGAGAGTACTTCCTTGATTTCATTTAATGACTTGCGCCCAAAATTTTTCGTCCTTAACATTTCCGCTTCTGTCCGTTGAACCAATTGATGAATCTTATAAATTTCAGCATTTTTTAAGCAGTTTGCACTTCTTACTGATAATTCTAATTCATCCACACTTCGAAACAGATTTTCGTTTAACTTTGGCGTCTCATCCGCGCCTAAATCACTTCCCGGCTCCGGCACATTATTTTCATCAAAGTTAATGAAAATCGTTAATTGCTCTTTTAAAATCTTAGCAGCAAATGCAACTGCTTCATCCGGTGTAAGGCTTCCGTCGGTCCACACCTCCAAAGTCAATCTATCATAATCTGTACGTTGCCCTACTCGCGCATTCCCGACCACATAGCTAACACGTTTGATCGGTGAAAATACAGCATCGATGGCAATTGTGCCAATTGGGGCATCTGGATCTTTATGTGCTTCAGCCAACTCATAACCACGACCTACTTTCACAGTCATGGTCATTTTTAAAGATCCTTTTTTCGTTAACGTTGCAATATGAGCATTTGGATTTAAAACCTGAACTCGGCCATCGTCACTTATGATATCTGCTGCAGTTACAGCTCCTTCTCTCTTTACATCAATCCGAACCGTCCGTGTTGCCGGATCATCTGTTTTCAGACGAATTTCTTTCAGGTTTAAAATAATTTCTGAAACATCTTCCAAAACACCTGTAATAACACTTAGTTCGTGCATTACACCTTCAATTTTTACAGAGGTAATTGCCGCACCAACTAAAGAAGAGAGAATTGTTCGTCTCAACGAATTTCCGATTGTTGCACCAAACCCTCGTTCCAAGGGTTCACAGATAAATTTTCCGTATGTTGCACTCATATCACTGAATTCAACTTTTTCCGGTCGGGTCATCTGTTGCCAGTTCATATAGATGAGTTCGTTGGATGACATAGTTTCCCCATTTGCTATTTAAAAGTAAAAACTAAAACGTTGCCAGGTTTCACTGGTAACGTTGCTTCTCGTTATTTCGAGTACAATTCAACGATTAAATGTTCTTCAATCGGTATAGTAATTGACTCTCGATTCGGTAAATTTTTAATCAGTCCTTTAAAGTTCGTTTTATCTAATTCCATCCAAGCCGGCACTCCTCTTCGATCAACAGCAATCATAGCATTGGTAATAGCTTGCACAGAACGACTTTTTTCCTTTAACTCAACTACATCCCCCTCTTTCACACGATAAGAAGGAATATTTACACGATGCCCGTTTACTAAAAAATGATTATGTCGCACAAAATGACGCCCTTGCGTGCGTGAATCAACAAACCCTAAACGATACACAACATTATCCATGCGGCGTTCTAGAAAAGAAAGCAAATTGGTACCTGTAATACCTTTTTGACGATCCGCCTTTTGAAAAAACAACCGAAACTGTTTTTCAGAAAGACCGTACATACGTTTTACTTTTTGTTTTTCACGAAGTTGCAACCCATATTCGGATAATTTGCCTCGCCGGCGCTGGCCATGCTGGCCTGGTGCATAGCTTCTACGATCAAATGCACATTTATCTGAAAAACACCGATCTCCTTTCAGAAACAGTTTCATATTCTCCCGTCGACAAATCCGACAAACGGATCCTCTATATCTTGCCAAAATTTCCTCCTTCGATCATAAATTCGAAGTTTTTATTTAAATCGTTATTGCTATACTCTACGCCGCTTGGGTGGCCGACAACCATTATGTGCCATCGGAGTAACATCCCGAATCACAGTTACTGTAAGCCCAACTGCTTGCAGGGCGCGTATTGCCGATTCTCGACCTGCACCAGGACCTTTTACATATATTTCAACCGTCCTCATTCCATGTTCCATGGCTTTTTTAGCCGCATCTTCTGTAGCTATCTGAGCTGCAAAAGGAGTACTCTTCCGCGATCCTTTAAAACCATGAATTCCAGAACTCGACCATGACACCACGTTTCCTACTAAATCTGTAATTGTAATAATCGTGTTATTGAAAGTCGATTGAATATGAACTACCCCATTGGGGATATTTTTTTTCTCTCTTTTCTTCGTACGGGTTCTTTTTGCCATTTGGTACGCCTTGTTTTATGAATAAGGTCAGAAAATCCAACCAGTTGTAATCTACTTCTTCTTAATTGCTGCCCGACGAGGACCTTTACGCGTCCGTGCATTTGTTTTTGTTCGCTGTCCATTCACCGGCAAACCTTTTCGGTGCCTAAGTCCTTTATACGAACCCAGATCCATGAGACGTTTAATGTTCATAGAAATTTGAGTGCGAAGTTCTCCCTCCACCTTACATTCGGTGTCCAGTATTTTTCGAATTTGGTTCATTTCCTCTTCTGTAAGATCACCTGTTCGAGTATCTGGATTAATATCAAGCTTTTTTAATATATCCAAGGAAGTAGATCGCCCTATCCCATAAATATAGGTCAGGCCTACCTCAATGCGTTTTTGTCTGGGCAAGTCTACCCCCGCAATCCTAGCCAACAGAAACCTCCTCTATCCTTGACGCTGTTTATGTCGTTTATTTTGACAAATGACTCGCACAACTCCCTTGCGCTTAATCACTTTACATTTATTACATATTTTTTTCGTAGATGACCGGACTTTCATTTTTCATTTCCTTTTTCAGAGCACTCCGCTTAAATCACTTCAGAGTCAACTGGAATATTTTTTACTTAGATCGGTACGTAATTCTTCCTCGAGTCAAATCATAAGGAGAAAGCTCTACTGTAACCGTATCTCCAGGTAAAATCTTAATAAAATGCATCCGCATTTTTCCCGAAATATGGGCTAACACTTCATGTCCATTTTCCAAAACGACACGAAACATCGCATTAGGCAATGTCTCTACGATTTTACCTTCAACTTGTATGGATTCTTCTTTTGTCATGGTTGATAAAAAACTTCCTATAAAAAAGAATCTTTTAACTAACGGCCTCTAACACGCGCTGCCGTTCCCTTTTTCATAAACCCTTCATAGTGTCTTGACATCATATGTGATTCAATTTGTGAAACCGTATCAATGGCAACTCCTACCACAATTAATAATGCGGTTCCTCCAAAGTAAAAAGGTACATGAAACTGTGTAATCAATACAGATGGAAGCACACAAACGGCCGATATATATAATGCACCACCCAATGTAATTCGAGACAAGACTCGATCAATATATTCTGCCGTTTTTGACCCTGGTCGAATTCCTGGAACGAACCCACCTTGTTTTCTCATGTTTTCTGCCACATCTGACGGGTTAAAAGTCACTGCCGTATAAAAATAACAAAAGAAAAAGATAAACAGTACAAAGAGAGCTTCATATGGCCATTGCCCTGGGGCTAATATAGTAGCAATTTTTTTCAATATAGGAGCTGACTCTTTTGAAAATCCAGCCAAAGTTGCCGGGAACACAATAATTGAAGATGCGAAAATCGGAGGAATAACACCTGCCATATTAATTTTCAAAGGCAAATAAGTACTTTGACCACCGTACATTTTTCGTCCAATAACACGTTTAGCATATTGAATTTGGATACGTCGCTGACCCTGCTCAAAAAAGTTAATTACTCCAACTACAACCACCATAAAGACAATAAGTGCAAGCACCAGAAAAAGTTGCATTTCACCTGCGGATAATAATCGATATGTATTCCCAACGGCAGAAGGCATTCGAGCAACAATTCCTGTAAAAATAATCAGAGAAATTCCGTTTCCCACACCTCGTTCGGTAATTTGTTCACCCAACCACATAATAAAGGCAGTACCTGCAGTTAGGGTTAAAATCGTTAATAGTCGAAATTCCCAACCCGGATTTGCTACAATAGCAACCCCACCCGCCGGAGCGGCCATTTTTTCAAGGCCTACCGCAATTCCAAATCCTTGGATAATACTAAGTATAATCGTTCCATACCGAGTATATTGAGTAATCTTTTTTTGTCCTTCTTGGCCTTCTTTTTTTAACTGCTCCAAATGTGGGACAACAACCGTTAATAATTGTAAAATAATCGAAGCACTAATGTAAGGCATGATACCCAGTGCAAATACCGATAGCTGCTCTAAGGCACCACCAGAAAACATATCAAAAAGTCCAAATAGAGTGCCTTGAGTGCTTGCAAAAAATGAAGCTAGCGCCGCACCATCAATTCCTGGAGTTGGCACATGCACGCCAATCCGATATACCAGCAATAACGCCAAGGTAATCAATAAACGACGTTTTAATTCAGGAATTTTAAATATGTTCTGAATAGAACCGGCCATTATGCAATACCTTCTATTTTCCCACCAGCTGTTTCGATTTTTACTTGCGCACTTTTACTTATATGAGATAATTGAATCGTTAAATTTACGGAGATTTCACCATTTCCCAGAAGCTTGATAAAATTACCCTTTCCACAAACAAGTCCCTTTTCTACCAGGGTTTTGGCATTTACCACATCTCCAGCAGAAAAGATCTTTAAATCCCCTATGTTTACAATCTCTGCTTCTTTTCGAAAAATATTTGTAAACCCACGTTTGGGCAACCGGCGCTGAATGGGCATTTGGCCACCTTCAAATCCAGGTCGTACGCCGCCACCAGAACGAGCTTTTTGTCCTTTATGACCCTTCCCTGAGGTTTTTCCAAGTCCAGATCCTGCACCCCGCCCAAGACGTTTTGAAGAGGATTTTGAGCCTTGCGCCGGAAATAATTCATTTAATTTCATTTGCTATATCTCCTCGGCTTTCACTAAGTGAGAAACCATTCTCACCATTCCACGGATTGCGGGAGTATCTTTTAAGTGAACAGTTTTATTTAATTTTGTAAGCCCCATGCTTTTTAACACCTTCCGATGGTTTTCAGGGCGAGCGATCATACTTTTTATCAGTGTTATTTTAAGAGTTCCAGCCATCTTATTAATCCGTTTCTATTCTAAAGATCATGAACTGATTTCCCTCGGCGGGCAGCCACTTTTTCAACACTCTGAAGTTGGGCTAGTCCCTGTATCGTTGCTTTTACAACATTGTGCGGGTTATTCGTTCCCATACATTTTGTCAAAATATTTTGAATTCCAACTGCTTCTAAAACTGCGCGAACCGAACCACCAGCAATTACCCCAGTTCCCTTTGCAGCAGGCTTAATCAAAACACGTCCAGCACCAAACTTACCAATTACCTCAAATGGCACCGTACCATCTGACAATGGCACCTGAATCATATTCTTTCGCGCTTTTTCCACACCCTTACGAATCGCTTCAGGTACTTCTGCCGCTTTTCCAAGTCCATATCCAACGCTACCTTTACCATCTCCGACGACTACAATGGCACTAAAACTAAATCGACGCCCACCCTTTACAACTTTTGCAACGCGGCTAATATGAACAACTTTATCTATCAGTTGAGTTTCGTCTAAATCTTGTTTAAACAAGAGGTCGCCTCCTACACCAAAAAAAATACTAAAAAATCAGCCCGCCTTCACGCGCACCATCCGATACAGCCTTTACACGACCATGATACAAAAAACCATTTCGATCAAAAACAACTTCTTTTACACCTTTTTCCAAACCACGTTCAGCAATCAGTTTGCCCACTTGTTGTGCCGCGATTGTTTTATTATCAAATTTTTTATCTTGAAAAGATTTATCCAAAGTAGAAGCAGCAACCAACGTTTGACCATTAATATCATTAATAATCTGTGCATAAATATGTCGAGCACTTCGAAAAACACTTAATCGAGGACGCTCAGCATTTCCTATCACATCTTTTCGAATTCTTTTTTGGCGTTTAATACGTGCTGTATATCGTTCGTTTACAAGACCCATTGTCTTTCCTCATATATGTCGATGAATTACTTCATCTAATTACTTACTTGCCAGTTTTCCCAGCCTTACGCCGAATATATTCATCCGCATATTTAACCCCTTTCCCTTTATAGGGTTCTGGCGGACGAATCTGACGAATGGAGGCAGCAGTTTGACCCAAAATTTCTTTATCAATGCTAGTTAGTTTCAAAAGGTTACGATCAATTTCAGCAGAAACTTCTTTCGGCAACAAAAAATCCACTTGATGGGAAAAGCCCAAATTAAACAAAAGACTTCTGCCCCTTAATTCTACCTTGTATCCAACCCCGTTAATTTCCAAGACACGCTCAAAACCAGAATTTACACCAGTCACCATTGCATTAATAAGGCTTCTAAAAAGCCCTTGAAAAGCTCTGTCTTGTTTTGAATCTGATTTTGAAACAAGATTAATTGCAGTGGGGGAAATGTCCAATGTCACATGCGGTGGAATTGTTCTTGTTAATATTCCTTTCGGGCCTTGAACAGTTAGAATATTCTTAGAAAATGTAACTTTTGTTTTATCCGACAATTCTATCGGTTTTTTCCCTACGCGAGACATCTCTTCGTACTCCTTAGTGGATATATATCCAACAGTAATGTCCTAATTAATACGCTCATGTTACCAAATATTGCAGATTATTTCACCGCCAACCAATTCTTTTTTTGCTTTTTTCTCTGTCATAATTCCTTTAGAAGTCGATAAAATAGCAACCCCTGTGCCATTATAGACTGAGTGTATATCTTTTGCTTTAACATACACACGTCTTGAGGGCTTTGAAATTCGCTTTAACAAACGAAGCACGGGTTGTTGTTGATCATTGTCTTCATATTTTAAATAAACCCGTAAAATTCCCTGTTTACCGTCTTCAATAAACTTATAATTCCGAATATAACCTTCTTCCATAAGAACTCGAGCTATCTCGGTCTTAATGGCAGAACCTGGAATATCCACAGTACTGAAATTAGCTTTTCCAGCATTGCGAATTCGAGTAAGCATATCTGCAATAGGGTCGGTCATCGCCATGATATTTTTTCCTTACGTGTATCGTTATAAATCGAAACAACGAATCTAATCGTTGTGTGGATTACCAACTAGATTTTACTACGCCAGGTAGCTTTCCTTTCGAAGCCATGTCTCTAAAACAAATTCTGCATAGCCCGAATTTTCTCATGTATGCTCTGGGTCTCCCACAAATTGGACACCGAGTATACGCCCGAACATTGAACTTTGGCTTTCTAATGGCTTTCATTCTCAACGAAGTTTTTGCCAAAATTTCCTCCTCACGATCAAAGTGATTTTCTTTTAAAGCCCATTTAAGATGGATTATCCTTTAAAAGGCATACCCATTAATTTTAAAAGTTCACGGCCTTCTTCATCCGTTTTCGCGGTGGTCACTACCGAAATATTGAGCCCTTTAACTTTATCAATCTTATCGTAATCAATTTCTGGAAAAATAATTTGTTCCTTAATGCCTAGTGAATAATTTCCACGGCCATCAAATGCCTTAGCCGAAATTCCACGGAAGTCACGAACACGCGGCAAGGCAATATTCACTAGTTTATAAAAAAAATCATACATCCGATCTCGGCGGAGTGTTACCATACAACCAATGGGCATGCCTTCACGCAATTTAAAAGCGGCGATCGATTTTTTAGCACGTGTAATTACTGGTTTTTGGCCCGATATTTTCATCAATTCAGCGGTGGCACTTTCCAATACTTTGATGTTTGTAATTGCTTCTCCTAGACCCATGTTTAATGTCACTTTTTTGAGCTTGGGTACTTCCATCACATTTTTATATTGAAATCTATCCATCAGCTTAGAAACAATTTCTTTTTCATAAAAAGATTTTAACTGCGACATTACTTCCTCCAAACCACTTCTAAGCATCCAAAATTTCGTTACACTTCTTACAAACACGAACTTTACTGCCATCGTCCAATACCTGAGTCCCAATACGAGTTGGTTTAACACATTTCGGACACATTAACATTACGTTTGAACGACACAGAGAAGCCTCTGTGTCGATAATTCCGCCTTGACGATTTTTCATGTTTGGGCGTGTATGACGTTTAATAATATTGACATGCTCCACTACTATACGATCTTTTTTGTAGTCAACACGTAAGACTTTGCCAATTTTGCCCTTATCTTTTCCGGCAACAACCTTGACTTTGTCATTTTTCTTAATATTCACTCTATTTTCGAACTTATTCACTGTCTGCATCATGCATCTCCACGACCAACTATATTACTTCAGGAGCCAGAGAAATAATTTTCATAAATCTTTTATTTCGAAGTTCACGAGCTACCGGTCCAAAAATACGAGTTCCAATTGGTTCTTTTTGGTTATTAATTAATACAGCTGAATTATCATCAAAACGAATATAGGAACCATCAGAGCGTTTAGTTTCTTTTTTGGTTCTCACAACCACCGCTTTCATTATATCACCTTTTTTCACTTTGGCATTTGGGATAGCTTCTTTTACTGAAACTACAACCACGTCACCAATGTGCGCATATCGTCTACGGGAACCTCCCAACACTTTAATGCAATACACTTCTTTTGCACCAGAGTTATCAGCCACCGTCATTCTAGATTCTACCTGAATCATTGTTTAAATCCTTCAACGAAAAAATTAAATCGCTTTTTCAACTACTTTGCTGACTCGCCATTGTTTATTTTTAGAGAGTGGTCGGCTTTCTGTAATCACCACTTTATCTCCAATACCACAAGAATTCGTTTCATCATGAGCCATGAATTTTGCCTGTCTACGAATGTATTTTTTATACATTGGATGCTTTACAAGGCGTTCTACTTGAACGACGACCGTTTTATCCATCTTGTCACTGACTACTGTACCAATTATTTGTCTTTTACTACTGCGAGTATCCATCATTAATACAACTCTTTATTATTAGTTATTTCTTTCAGCTTCTGTCATCGCAGTTTTAATGCGAGCCACATCTCGTTTTAAAGTTTTTAAACGGTTTGTATTTTCCAGCTGTCCTGAACTATGTTGAAAACGAAGATTAAACATCTCTTGCTTGATTTCAGCCAACTTTGTTTCCTGCTCTTGTGGGGTCAGATCTCGAATTTCTGAAATCTTCATTATTGCTCCCCTCTTTCTATAAATCGGGTTTTAACCGGCAATTTATGAGCAGCCAAACGCAATGCTTCTTTTGCCATCTCACGAGGAACGCCATCCATTTCATATAAAATTCTTCCAGGCTTTATAATAGCTTCCCAGCCTTCGGGAGCACCTTTCCCCTTGCCCATCCGAACCTCAGCCGGTTTTTTTGTAAAAGGTGCATCTGGAAACATACGAATCCATGTTTTCCCGCCTCTTCGAATGTGGCGTGTCATTGCAATACGTGCCGCTTCAATTTGTTTTGAAGAAATCCGACCGCATTCCACGGCCTGAAGGCCAAACTCACCAAAGTTTAATTCACTTCCGCGATAAGCCATTCCTTTCATACGACCTCTTTGCTGTTTGCGAAATTTGACTTTTTTCGGACTCAGCATTTATTATCTCCTTATTTCTTTTTAACTTTAGGTGCCAACTCTCTAGAAAAGGCTTTTTCCGGGAACATTTTTCTCTAACACTTCGCCGTTGAAAATAAATACTTTTACACCAATAATTCCATAGGTAGTTTTTGCTTCGGCAAAGCCATAATCAATATCTGCACGAAGAGTATGTAGTGGCACTCGTCCTTCACGGTACCATTCGGTACGAGCCATTTCGGCACCCGCTAAGCGTCCTGAGCAAATTATTTTTACTCCTTTCACGCCAAAGCGCATGGCCGATGTCACTCCTTTTTTCATTGCACGACGAAATGCAACACGTCTTTCTAATTGGGTTGCAACATTTTCCGCTAATAATTGTGCGTCTGCTTCTGCCTTCCGAACTTCTTGAATATCTACAATAACCTCATTGGCAGTTAATTTTTCGATTTCTTTTTTTAATTGGGTAATTTCAGATCCTTTTTTTCCAATGATAATGCCGGGACGTGCAGCAAAAATACGAACTCGGACACGTTTAGAGGATCTTTCGATTTCAATTTTTGAAACACCTGCGTGATAAAGTTTTTTCTTCAAGAAACGACGAATTTTAAAATCTTCATAAATATAGCCAGCATATTTCTTCTTGTCCGCATACCAACGGGACTCCCAAGTTTTAATAATGCCTAGTCGCAATCCAATAGGGTTAACCTTCTGACCCAAACTTACACCTCCTGCTTATACAGACGCGTCCTTAACAATCACGGTAATATGTGACGATCTTTTTAAAATACGAGAACCCCGACCTCGTGCCCTTGCATGAAACCGTTTTAACGATGGTCCTTGATCTACAATAATGTTGCTGACAATCAACGAGTCCACATCAATTGATTTTTGTTGCGCATTTGCAACTGCGGATCGAAGCACCTTTTCCAACATTCCCGCAGACTTTTGAGGCATAAATTGAAGAATCTGAATGCCCTGCCCAGCGGGTTTTCCTTTAATCGCCCCAGCCAACATTTTGACTTTTAACGGGGAAATTCGCATATATTTTGCTACTGCTCTTGCCTCCATGGCAAAATCCCTCAACTACTTTTTCATTTTTGATTTTTTATCTGCCGCATGTCCGTAATAAGTCCGAGTGGGTGAAAATTCGCCCAACTTATGCCCTACCATATTTTCAGAGATAAATACGGGAATAAATTTTTTTCCGTTGTGCGTAGCAATCGTCACGCCCACCATTTCCGGTAAAATAGTAGACCGCCGAGACCAAGTTTTAATTACTTGGTTATTACGAGCATCCTGAACAGCCTCAACTTTTTTAAGTAACTTAAGATCTACAAACGGACCTTTTTTTAGCGACCGTGTCATATTTTCTCCCGAATTTTTATATTTTCCAAAACCTCTTCAAAATACGGCATTGTTTGCCATTTTCTTCTATTTGTTTCTACGTTTCACAATAAACCGATCGGTTGTTTTATTCTTTCGGGTTCGATATCCTTTTGATGGCTGTCCCCATGGTGAACATGGGTGGCGCCCTCCAGAAGAACGTCCTTCCCCACCCCCCATCGGGTGATCAACCGGATTCATAGCAACCCCTCTTACATGAGGTCGACGACCCAACCAGCGAGCACGGCCCGCTTTTCCTAAAGAACGGTTTTCATGGTCTATATTTCCGATTTGTCCAATGGTCGCGCTACAAGTCAAAAGCACCATTCGCACTTCACTGGATGGCAGTTTCACTAATGCATAACGATTTTCCTTCGCCATTAACTGAGCAAAACCACCTGCGCTGCGAACAATCTGGGCACCTTTCCCTAATTTTAACTCAATATTATGAATCAAGGTTCCCAGTGGAATATTTTTCAGTGGCAATGTATTCCCTGGACGAATATCTGCTTCTGGGCCAGACATTACCGTATCATTTACAGAAAGCCCTACTGGGGCAATGATGTATCTTTTCTCACCATCTGCGTAATGTAACAATGCAATTCGAGCACTACGATTTGGATCATATTCAATTGTTGCAACTCTTGCAGGAATACCTATTTTATCCCGCTTAAAATCAATAATTCGATAAAACCGTTTGCTTCCACCGCCTCGATGACGAGAGGTCACGCGCCCATTTACATTACGACCACCTGTTTTTTTCAAAGCACGCAACAAACTTTTTTCTGGCGTTGTAGAAGTGATTTCATCAAACGCTGAGTATGTTTGGGTGCGTTGCCCAGGGGAAGTTGGTTTTAATTTTTTAATCGCCATTGCCGTCTCCTGTTAGGCACCCTCGAAAAAATCGATCCGTTCACCGGGCACTAACGTTACAATTGCTTTTTTCCGGTTCTTTGTTCTTCCCAAAATACGACCTCGTCTTTTAATCTTTCCTTTCACGTTTACAATCCGAACCATATCGACTTTTACCTTAAAAATAGTTTCAATCGCTTTTTGAATTTCCACACGGTTTGCATTCGAATCTACTTCAAAAGTAATTTTGTTATGAATTTCACGTTGCAAGGTAGATTTTTCTGTTACCAACGGTCGCTTAATCACATCATAGTGCATCATACCTGTAATCTCCCCTCGATATCTTTTAATGAAGATGCAGATAGCACTAGTTTATCGTACTTCAGGATATCATACACATTCAGCCCTTCGTGACGAAGGACTTTTGTCTTTGGAACATTACGGCTAGACAATTCTAGTTTTTCTCGTTTTACATCCGTAATGTATAGTGCGTTTTGCGCACCTAATGCAGTTGCCATTTGAAGAAAAGCTTTGGTCTTAATTTCTAGCAGATCCATATCCTGTACAACAATTAGAGATTGCCCTTGTAGCTTTGAACTCAATGCCATTTTCAACGCCAATCTTCGTACTTTCTTGGGTGCTGAGTAAGCATAAGAACGTGGTGTCGGACCAAAAGTAACACCGCCACCTCGTAATAATGGAGATCGAATATCTCCACGCCGTGCACGACCAGTTCCTTTTTGGCGAAACAGTTTTCGGGTACTTCCACGTACCTCACTACGCCGTTTTACTTTCGCTGTTCCTGCGCGACGAGATGCCAATTGCATGGTTACAATTTCATGCAATATATCGCTTCTTATTGGCACATTAAAAATGTCATCAGCGAGTTCTATCTGTGATACTTTTTGCCCTTGAATATTAACTACATCGATGAGCGCCATATTTTCCCCAATCGTTCCAAATAACATTTGTTAATTGGCCTCTATCTTCTATACTTTATAATTTACGCTTTCTTTTTGTGGATTTCCACTATACCAGATCTATGCCCAGGCACTGCTCCTTTGATCAAAATCAAATTTTCTTCCAAGCGGATATCAATAATTTCAAGGCTCTTTACCAACTTTCGGTCCACCCCATAGTGACCTGGCATTTTCTTACCTTTAATAACACGCCCCGGATAAGCGCTACAGCCGATTGAACCGGGAATCCGATGAGAACGACTCCCATGAGTCATAGGACCTCTTCTAAATCCATGACGTTTAATTACGCCTGCAAAACCACGACCTTTGGTTGTTCCCACCACATCTACTTTTTCACCTACAGTAAACATTTCCGCTGTAATTTTCTGGCCTACAGAATATTCTTCAATCTGATCCACAGGAAATTCTCGTAAGGTTTTACACAAAGTGCCGGCTTTCGCTAAATGTCCTTTCAATGGATCAGTAGTTCGGCTTTCTTTCCGAGTATCAAATCCAAGCTGAAGAGCATTATAGCCATCCTTTTCTTCGATCTTCACCTGAGCTATCACACAGGGACCCAATTCAATCACTGTTACCGGAATTCGCTGACCATTAGGTGCGAAATATCCGGTCATTCCTAGTTTTTTCCCCAACATCCCTTTGCTCATAACAGTAACTGTCCCTTATTCTATAATTTAATCTCTACATCTACACCAGGAGACAAATCAAGTTTCATCAGCGCATCCACTGTTTGTTGAGTGGGTTCTAAAATATCTAAAAAACGCATATGAGTTCTTACTTCAAATTGTTCCCGAGATTTTTTATCTACATGGGGAGAACGCAATACACAGTATTTACTAATGCGGGTAGGAAGAGGAATTGGCCCTACTACTTTAGATCCGGTTTTGGTCGCCGTGTCTAGAATATCAGCCGCAGACTGATCCAGTAAATTATGATCATATGCTTTCAGGCGAATCCGAATTCTACTGTTTACCATCATCTTTTCTCGTCCTCACTATTCAATAATCTGACTAACCACGCCCGCACCTACAGTACGACCGCCTTCTCGTATCGCAAACCGAAGCCCTTCTTCCATCGCAATAGGAGTAATCAATTCC
>Ga0123353_10003074_pt1 | contig 20898 bp, 10 predicted proteins | sample TergutLab28metaG_3_FD_92763 | JGI IMG/M metagenome (GOLD analysis project Ga0123353, IMG submission 92763) | Labiotermes labralis P3 segment gut microbial communities from Petit-Saut dam, French Guiana - Lab288 P3 | ecosystem: Host-associated > Arthropoda: Insects > Digestive system > Gut ... | reverse complement strand
ATGCCGTTGTCTCTATAGTAAACGTCCGGTACTTCATTATTTGTCCTAATCCAATAGTGACCCGGTTTGATTTCGAGCGGTTTACCGTTCACCAAATAACTGACCACTACGTCAAAACCCATATTGGCCAAGGGGCGCTGAGTCTTGGCGGGGTCGCTTCGCCACTGATAGGCCAACTGTCCTTTGATGAGGGATTGGGGGGGGATGGTGGATTGGATGGTGTAGGCTGTACTTGGAAAATCCAAATAAAGTCCGCTCGGATTCTTAGCGAAGCCGTTGATATTTATCTCTACAGGCAGGGCAATCTCCTGAGGCTGGGCAATATAACCGGACGCGGTTGAAGAATTTTCTTTCCATGGATTCCCCAAGGAGTCTAAGGCTAAAATCCAGTAGGAGTCGCCGTCAAGATGGCGCGACAACAGGCGCTCGAACTGTACAAAGGATTTTCGTATTCCGCCCACCTCTTCAATCTGCGTCTTTCCGCGTGCCACGATAATCCTGCCCTGCTCATCGGGTTGGGGGTTGTAGTTGGTGATGCTCCCTTCGATGGGTGGGATAATATCGAGCTTGCTATTTCGGTACAGTATGATTTCTATCCCCGGAGGAATATCATCGGAGGTTTTTAAATTGCTGTCGGAATGTAACAATCCGGAGTTTAGAATCTGAACCGATTTGTTCACATATACCTTTAAAGAATAACCGTAAACATCTGACAAGATTGGCTCAACGTTCACGAGCGTAGTGTCGCTGCTCAAGCGCACAGCGCCTCCGAACGAACTCCACTTATCATTTAAATAGTACGGATTTGCGGATTGTGGACGATACAAGATAGAGTCGCCCACGTTAAGAGTCCGGAAGGTGATGGTGCCTTCGTACCTTCCCAGACTGTCGGTCATGATGCTTAGTGGTTCATATACATGGTAGTCCATTCCATTCACCACCTTGCGAAACTCAAAAAATAAGGGCGTATGGGTGGCGCGGGACATCTGTCCCTTTAGGTCGTAGTTAAGCGTGCCGGTTAGTTTCAGGGTCGGGAGTTTTTCCGGGTCCTGCGCGCGAAAACATTTAAATATCTCGCTATAAGCTTCGTAAACCTTCTCTCCCTTGGAGTTTTTGGCGACAACCACCGCTCTGCAATTCCTTCCGTTTAAGAAGTTTATATATTTGTCAAAGTTAATCTTTGCCACGCCCTCTTTGTCTTCGGCGGCGTCACCCACTGTAAGCAAACATTGATGCGAAAGAAAGGTGGTATTTTTCTGCGTAAGGGGAATCTCTATTGGATCGGTAGAAAAAGGGGTATCTTCAAGGATAATCGAAAACAGGTATGTATGGATATCCAAATTTTTGCAAATATTATAGAGCGTACTGTTCAGTATATCAACAGGGATAAACCCTAAAGCGTCACTCACCTGCTCCAATTGCCTCATTTCCGGCACATCCCAGCTCCAGTTAAACAAAAAGCCCGATTCGGAGTTAATGTTTGCATAGTTATAGGTAGCGTTGGGATAGTCAAAGACTAATTTTGCTTCCTCAACAGAGGGGTCAAACGGGTTTTCACCAATGAGATTTTGATCCATCTCAAAGGTAAACACCTCGCTCATGCCGTTGTTGCGGAAGACGCTTTTGCTTTCAGCGTTCGAAGCAATCACGGCAAAGGCGTACTGTTTGCCAAGTTCTAACCGTGGAGCAGCTTGTGAATAGACAAAGCCGTTGCCTGTTACGGTGGTTTCAAAAAACTTTTTGGGGTAGTGGTCAAAGAGCAAAGCGTCTTGGGGATTGATGCCCTCCACCACTTCAACAATCCTGAGGGTATATTGGGTAAACGGCGGAGCGCCCGGAGAAAGCGACCAAAAGAAGATTACATTTTGAATGTCGGAATAGGGGATTTTACTTTCATGTACAGGCCCAAGGATGATGGGCGGCTCTAAAAGGGCTATGTTAAAGGCCGGACTGCACGTTTCGTTGATTAGGAGTTCGTTTGTGTCGTAATCAAAGGTTTGGATACAAAGCGTATAGAGGTCTTCGGGCATTCCGAACCGCATAACGTTCTCCAAGGTGATGCCTTTGTAGTTTAAGTTGTTCCAATCGAAGAGGCTTTGGATTTCGTCAAAGGTCAAACGGTAGGGCATGGGCGCTCCGCCGGGTCCCATGGGGATTCGTACAGGCGCCAAGGGCCTGAAGCCCGGTTTGGTAGAAATCTCGATATCTCCGGAGGCATTTTTCAATATTCCCCGAAAATAGACGTTCCCGCTGAAGCTGGGGTTAGTGGCTCCGCTGATGGTTACAATGACCGTTACTTTGTTGGGCGAATTGGAATAGTCCGCCAAACGGTTGGTGTAGGGCGGAAGTACCGATACCACCAATGAATTTTGGGCCTGAGCCGAAAAGCTTGCCAAAAAGGGCAAGAACAGAAACAATGTTCTGACAATGAATAGTTTAAAATGAGTAGGCATATCTGATTCCTTTATTTTTAAAATGTGTAGGCGTACCTGATTTCTCCTGAATAGTTTTAGAATGTGTAGGCATATCTGATTTCTCCTCTTGTTTCGCTGTAAGAGGGTGAAGTTTCTTTATTGGAGTAGCTATTTGAAATAAAATTGACGCCCAAATTAAAGGCGTGTTTGCGGTGGGGACGGAAAGTGGAGGAGAGGTAACTGGAGAGGGTTGCTCCGTCGTTTCCGCTCATTTGATTCAACATATAGGAATTGGTCCAGTTTAGCGACAATTTGTTTTTGAGCAAGGTCTGGGCCACGCCCAAAGAGCCGCCGTAGGTGCTCACGTTGTACATATTGTTTTCGAGGGTGGTGTAGTTGGCGCCCAAGGAGAAGTTGGTGCGGCTTTTCAGGAATCCCAACGAATAGTTGGCGGTAAGTACAGTGGTCTTGGTGTCGGTTTGGTCTGCGGTGCTTTTGTTACGGTCGTCCAACTGCATCCGGCTGGCGCTGAGCATCACAAAATGAGAGTGGGTGGATGTGGATTTGGTAAAACGTGGCATAACCGAAAAACTGCTGTTCACCTGATAGAGCTTCAGGGAGTCAATAATGGGCGAGCGTCCGGCACGCTGGTTGGTCGAAAAATTGCTGTAGTTAGCGTCCACGCCTATATTTTGGTTAAAGTTGATGGAGCCGGCAAGAGAGCCAACCACCCGATGGGAAGTGAACTTTTTGGTATTGCCCAAGTTGTCGCGCTGCATCCCCAGAGACCCGCGCAGCGTCACCTTGTTTTTAAACATGGCGGCGTTGGCGTTAAAGGTATAAGACTCCACGTCGTTGTTGGTAAAATAGGAGCCTAAGGATTGGTATTCAGGGTCTATGCGGCGGTATTCGAGGGCGGCGCCTATCCTGTCGGTAAATTTGTAGCCCAAAGACGTTTTAAAAGCGGTGTAGTAGGTCGAGCTGTTGTTCAGGGGGATAATCTTTTCCAAAAAGGAAACCCCATAACTGGCTAAGTCAAGCGGGTTGGGGTCTTTGACGTCTTTGGTATAGCAACTGACCGAACCGTCAAAGGAAAAACTTAACTTAGGTGTGATGCTGAGCATGGTGGTCACGCCCACTGCAAGGTTATGGGCAGGCGTAGGCGCGTCAAGCCCGTAGGGAGGATTGTAGTTTTTGGTGTCGTCCCCAATGCTCAACAACGACACATCCACAAAACTCTTTTGGGTTCCGTACCCCACCTTAGCCGCCCACCCCCGTCTGGTGAAACGGGGAATGGAATCGGCCATATAGGGGTCAAAATCTGAGTTTTGGTTAAATTTACCGTACATGGCGGCCATCCGAAATTTGCCCGGAGTCAACTCTACGCCTGCGCCCAGAAATGATTGTCCGTTGAGGGTAAATTCCGACAACCGCATACTTCTGTGGCCAAAATGCGCAGTGATCCACTTGTATTTGGGACTCATGCCAAACCGGTTAAAAGAGGGATAGTTAAAAGAAGACTGCTGGTCGTACCACACAAAGGAGAGGGGCACAGAAAATCCATAGACCGCCATATTCACGTTGGCATTAAAACCGTAAGAAAAAGGACTTTGCTTATTCTCTATGCCGCTTGCATTGTAAAAGACGGAGTTGATGCCGACGCTTCCGTTAATCGTAAAAGGCTTTGCCTCTTTTATGTTGGTAAAATCCTGCGCTTCCGCTTGCAGCGGAAGCAGCAGGATAAGAATCAGTCCAAGACCGATGAAGAGTTTTGATTTCATAGATGCTTGCGCGTACATGAGGAGATTATTGACGAATAATAGTAAGCGTTTGCAGATTTGACTCGGTGTTGTCGATAACGACTTTGAAATAGTACGTTCCATCCGCCGATCCAGGTCCAATTCTCATCGTTAGCGTGCGGCTATTGATTCCGGTGGATACAATTCCGAAATCTAAGAAGTTTATATCCTGCGGTCGGCTACTCATGGATTGGGTACCGCTATCATCTGTAAACCAAACTAAATCAACTTCCTCATCTTCATGAATACCGGTTGTAGTTACTTCATATATCGCCGTGCCGCCCGTGCGGTCAACCACATCTCCACCTGTCTGGGGGCCGACTGTTACGGATTTTGTCGGGGCCGGGTCAATGGTTAACGTACCCATGTTAGATAGAACGCCTTCAATGAAAAATTGGAAGTAGTAGGTTCCCGCCTCTGAATCCTTTCCGGCCTCAACTTTCATGGTGCGGTTTTCAGTTCCGTCGTTAATAAATACATTGGTGCCTTCCGGCGAGTATATCCCAACATTACCGTTTTCATCTGCGAACCACTTTATCTTCATTTCTTCCGAGGTGGGAATATTCGCTGTAGTCACAGGGAATGTCACCTCGCCTATCTCGCCTGCTGTGAGTTGACCCTCTTGCTCACCGACTGTTATGGTTCTTACCGGAGGGTCAATGGTTAGGACGCCCACATTGTTGGATTCCACGCCGTCAAGGGTTACGCGAAAATAGTACACTCCCGCTACCAATTTATATGGGTCAAGGGTCTTAAATGATAAGTATCCAAATTCGACTCCTTTGAATTGAAACAATATTTCTATGCCGGACGGATCATAAGCCGGGGTTATTCCATCTATGCCGGTGAACCATTCTACCGTGTTCACAATGGGTTCTTGGCTGAAGTGCTGAATGGTGAGAAAGAATCCTGCCACGTTCGTTTCTCCTACCAAAAGCGAACCCTCCTGCTCGTCGATTGTTACTGTTTTTGCTATGATGGTTAGCTTTTCAATATTGGATTCTATGTCGTTAATGATTACGGAGAAATAGTAATCTCCTGGCGGCGTTTGATTTCCCGTTTCTACCCACAAGGTTCTATTATCGCCCTTTTCCTCTAATTCTGTGTTTGTGTCTGAGGGGGCGCCAGCCGTTTGACTACCGTTAGCGTCTCCATACCACTGTATTTTTCCTGCCTGCGAATCGGGGATATCCTCAATAAGTACTGAGAAAGAAACCTTGCCCCCCACTCCTTGCACGAGCGGTTGACCCTCTTGCTCGCCGACTGTTACTCTTGGATTAGTGATGGTTAGCGTACCCACGTTTGATGTTTCGCCATCAATGGTAACGCGGAAGAAATAGTCACCCTTTACCGTAGCCGTGGTGGCGGTCACATACAGAGAACGTACTTCATAGCCGGTGGAAACCTCTGTTCTGATGCCTGACGGTGCGTTGATTGCCGGAACAGTACCTTCAGAGTCTGCAAACCACGCTACATCTCCGGTTTCCGAAGTGGCGATGTTCTCTGTGGTTATGTAGAACTTGATTTCGCCCGCTACGCCTGCCGAGAGTGGGCCCCCCTGCTCGCCGACCTCAACTAATTTAGTTACGCCTTTGTCGATTTGGAGTATGGCCACGTTTGAGGTTTCGCCGTCAATGGTTACGGTGAAGTAGTAATCTCCCATTATCGTAGCCGTGGAGGCGGTCACCTCTAAAGTACGGGTATCGTCTCCGGTGGAGAAGAATTGATAAGTGATACCTGCCGGCTCGCCGTTTGCCTGATTTTCACCGTTAGCATCTGTGAACCACTGTATGTCTTCGGTTGCCGAAGCGGCGATGCCCGTAGTGGTCACGGTGAACTTGGTTTGGGCTGCTTCGCCTGCCGTGAGGTTCTCTGACTGTGTCCCAATATAGACTGATTTAGTTACGCCTTTGTCGATTTGGAGTATGGCCACGTCGGAGGTTGCGCCGTCAATGGCAACGCGGAAGAAATAGTCACCCATTATTGTAGCCGTGGTGGCGCCTACCTCCAAGGTACGGGTATCATCTCCGTTGGGTATGAATCGAGTACTGATACCTGGAGGCGCATCGTTTGCCGGAAGAGTACCGTTAGCATCTTCGAACCACTGTATGTCTTCGGGTGCCAAAGCGGCGATGTTCTGAGTGGTTACGTAGAACTTAGTTTGGTCCGCTACGCCTGCCGTGAGTGGATATTCCTGCCGACCGACCTCGACTGATTTAGTTACGCCTTTTTCGATGGTTAGCGTTTCAACATTGGATTCTATGTCGTCAAGGGTTACGCGGAAGTAGTAATCTCCCATTACTGTAGCAGTTGTGGCGGTCACCTCCAAGTTACGGTTTGTTATGGTAAGGAAGTGGATATAAGTACTGATACCTGCCGGCGCACCGTTTGCCGGAATAGTACCGTTAGCATCTGTGTACCACTTTACTGTTAAGTCTTCCGAAGGGTCGATGTCTATAGTGCTTACGTAGAACTTGGTTTCACCCGCTACGCCTGCCCTAAGGGTCTCTGTCTGCGAATCAACAAAAATACTTGGGACAGGCGCTACTCCGGTTTTCGGGAATACCGCAGCAATTTCCCCGCTGTTTGCGGCATGGGTTACAACTGCACCCTCGACAGTGAAGAAGTTAGCCGCAACACCCTCAAGGGTATAGCCCTCTTTTGGTAAGAGGGTAATGATGGCCCAATATTCCGTGCCGTAATCAAACGTACCTAAAACGGAGGGATACCACTCAAACGAGCAGGTGAACTGAGTTGTTTCGATGTTGGGAGTTTCAGCCGTTGCACCCGCCACAGGCTGAGTTATTCCGGATATTTCCGAGATGTTGATGACGGTAAGTGGCGCTGGCCCCGTTGCCGGAAATACCGCAGCAATTTCCCCGCTGTTTGCGGCATGGGTTACATCTGCACCCTCGACGGTGAAGAAGTTAGCCGCAACACCCTCAAGGGTATAGCCCTCTTTTGGTAAGAGGGTAATGATGGCCCAATATTCCGTGCCGTAATCAAACGTATCTAAAACGGAGGGATACCACCCAAACGAGCAGGTGAACTGAGTTGTTTCGATGTTGGGAGTTTCAGCCGTTGCACCCGCCACAGGCTGAGTTATTCCGGGTATTGCCGCTATGTTTATTGTGGTACGCGGCCCCGTTTCCCAAAATACCGCCGTAATGACTCCGCTGTTTGCGTCGTTGGACACGCTTGTTGCGCCTGCTACGGTAAAGAAGTCAGCCGCTACGCCTGTAAGGGTATAGCCCTGTCTCGGGGTCAAGGTGATGGTGGCTGTATAGACCGTGCTGTAGTCAAACGTATCGACAACGAAAGGCTCCCACGTTACCGTGCCGGTGTATTGATTTGTTTCTGTAATGGCATTTACCGCAGTTTCTGTTGCCACAGGCGGAGTAACTCCGTCTATTGCAGCGATGTTGATGACGGTAAGCGGCGATTCGTCGATGATAAGTTTGGCAATGTCGGAGTATATGTCGTCAACGGAAACAAGGAAGAAATAGTGTCCCATTACCGTATTTGTTGTGCCGGTCATCTCAAGGTCAAGGGTTGTTTCTCCTGTGGGGATGAATTGAGTACTGATACCTGCCGGAGCACCGGTTGAAGCACCATTAGCGGTCACCCACTCTACCGTTTTGAGTTTCGAAATATCTACGTTCTCGGTTGTTATAGGGAATTTGACGTTTCCTGCCTGGCCTTCGGAGAGCGTACCCTCCTGCTCGCTGACATCAACGGTTTTTACGATTGCAGGGAGAACGATTAGCGTACCCATATTGGATACTACACCGCCAATGGAAACTTTGAAGTAGTAGGTTCCCGCTTCAGCATATTCGCCGGCCTCAACCGTCATGGTGCGGTTTACACTTCCGTTGTTAACAGATGCAGAGGCGCCTGCCGGCCCGTAGATATCTCCGGCAGCACTACCGCTTTCTGCGAACCACGTTATTGACGCTTGTGCCGTGATGGAAATATGCTCTGTAGTCACAGGGAATGTCACCTTGCCTGGCTCGTATTCGAAGAGTTGACCCAGCTGTTCGCCGACGGTTATGGTCGGCTGTGGCTCCGTTGCCGGAAATACCGCCGTAATCACTCCGCTGTTTGCACCGTTGGTTACTGGTGTTGCACCCGTAACGGTAAAGAAGTTGGCCGCAACGCCCTCAAGGGTATAGCCCTGTTTGGCGGTCAAGGTGATGGTGGCTGTATATACCGTGCCGTAGCCAAACGTATCAACAACGTCAGGCGACCACGTTACTGTTCCGGAGTACTGATTTGTTTCGGTGATGACATTTACCGCCGTCTCTGTGGCTATAGGTGGAGTAACACCTTCTATTGCTGCGATGTTGATGACGTCAAGCGGTGCATCCCCTGTTTTCGCGAATACTGCCGTAATCACACCGCTATTTGGGCCGTTTGTTACACTTGTTGCACCCGCAACGGTGAAGAAGTTGGCCGCTACGCCCGTAAGGGTGAAGCCCTGTTTGGCAGTCAGGGTGATGGTGGCTGTATATATCGTGCCGTAGTCAAAAGTATCGACAACGAAAGGTTCCCACGTTACCGTACCGGTGTACTGCGCCGTTTCGGTGATGGAATTTACCGCAGGTTCTGTTGCCACAGGCGGAGTAACTCCGACTATTGCCGAGATGTTGATGACGGTTGGCGGCGTTGCCCCCGTAGGCGGAAATACCACCGTGATGGTTCCTTTGTCTGAGTCGAAGATTATGCTGTTTGCGCCCGGTATGTTAAAGAAGTCAGGCGCTAAGCCCTCAAGGGTGTAGCCCTCTTTTGGGGTGAGGGTGATGATGGCTGTATATGACGTATTGTAGTCAAACGTACCGGAAACGGGAGGTTCCCACCTTACCGTGCCTGAGAATTGCTCCGTTTCGGTGATGGAAGTTACCGGTGTTGCACCTCCTGCAGGCGGAGTAACTCCGGCGATTGACGAGATGTCGATGACGGTAAGCGGCGCATCCTCAGTTTTCGCGAATAGTGCCGTAACCACACCGCTGTTTGCGTCGTTGGATACACTTGTTGCTCCGGCAACGGTAAAGAAGTGAGCTGCAACGCCCTCAAGGGTGTAGCCTTGTCTCGGGGTCAAGGAAATGGTGGCTATATACTCCGTGCTGTAGTCAAACGTATTGGCAACGATAGGCGACCACTTTATCTCACCGGTGTACTGCGCTGTTGGGGCAATGGAAGTTACCGGCGTTGCACCTGCGACAGGCGGAGTTACTCCTGCTATTGCCGAGATGTCGATGACGGTAAGCGGTGCATCCCCAGTTGCAGGGAATAACGCCGTAATCACTCCGCTGTTTGCGTTATGTGTTACGCTTCGTGCTCCTGCTACAATAAAGAAGTTAGCCGCTACGCCCGTGAGGGTGTAGCCCTGTTTGGCGGTCAAGGTGATGGTGGCCGTATATATCGTGCCGTAGTCAAACGCATTGCCAACCATAGGCGACCACGTTACCGTACCTGTGTATTGCTCCGTTTCGGTGATGGCATAAACCGCCGGTTCTGTTGCCACAGGCGGAGTAACGCCGGCGATGGCTGCGATGTTGATGACGGTTGGCGGTGTTGCCCCCGTTGGCGGAAATACCACCGTGATGGTTCCTTTGTCTGAGTCGAAGGTTATGCTATTTGCGCCCGGTATGTTAAAGAAGTCAGGCGCCAAGCCCTCAAGGGTATAGCCCTCTTTTGGGGTGAGGGTGATGATGGCCGTATATTCCGTATCGTAGTCAAACGTACCGGAAACGGGAGGTTGCCACGTTACGGTGCCTGAGAACTGCTCCGTTTCGGTGATGGAAGTTACCGGTGTTGCACCTCCTGCAGGAGGAGTAACTCCGGCGATTGACGGGATGTCGATGACGGTTGGGGGCGCTGCATCTGTCGCAGGAAATACCGCCCTAATCTGTCTGCCGTTTGCGTCGTTGGTTACGCTGATTGCACCCGCTACGGTAAAGAAGTTGGCCGCTACGCCCTCGTATGTGTAGCCCTCTTTTGGGTTCAGGATGATTACGGCCGTGTATTGTGTGTTGTAGTCAAACGTACCGGAAAAGGTAGGTTGCCACATTACCACGCCGGTGTACTGCTCCGTATCGGTGATACGAGTTACAGGCATTGCGCCTGCCACAGGTGGAGTAACTCCCTCAATTGCCGCGATGTTGATGACGGTAAGCGGCGCTGTTCCCGTTGGCGGAAATACCGCCGTGATGGTTCCTTTATCAGGGTCGAAAGTTACGCTATTAGCGCCCGGTATGTTAAAGAAGTCAGTCGCAACGCCCTCAAAGGTATAGCCCTGCTTAGGTTTCAGGGTAATGATGGCCGTATATTCCGTACCGTAATCAAACGTACCGGAAACGGGAGGTTGCCACGTTACCGTGCCGGTGAACTGCTCCGTTTCGGTGATGGAAGATGTTGGCGTTCCACCTCCCGAAGGGGGAGTAAGTCCGGATATTTCCTTGATATCGACAACAATAAGCGGTTCTGCATCCGTTGCCGGAAATGCTGCCGTAACCACTCCGCTGTTTGCGCTGTTGGTTACGTTTCTTGCTCCGGCTACGGTAAAGAAGTTAGCCGCAACGCCCGTGAGGGTGTAGCCCTGTTTTGGGGTCAGGGTGATGGTGGCAGTATATTCAGTATCGAAGTCAAATTCACCGGATACAATGGGCGACCACGTTACCGTGCCGGTGTACTGCGCCGTTTCGGTAACGGCAGTTACGGGTGCTGCACCTGCAACGGGCGGCGTTAGCCCGCCTATTTCCGCAATATTAATGGGGGCCGAGCCAATAACGAGTGTGCCTACGCCGGACTGTGTCCCGTCTATCACTACGCGGAAGTAGTAATCACCCGCCGCCTGAGCAGTTGCCGTTTTGGTAAACGTCAAGGTGCGGGTTGCACTTCCTGTGGATACCGATGCCTCGATGCCTGTCGGCAGGCTTGTTTGGTTGGTACCGCTAACGTCTGTATAACACTGCACCGTTCCTGTTTGTGCATTGTCGATATTCTCTGTGGTAACAGAGAAAGTAACGCTGCCTTGAATACCCACCGTGAGCGTACCTGCTTGTGTGCCTAATGTTACGGTTTTTACGGGGGCAGGGTCAATGGTGAGGACGGCCACGTTAGAGAGTACGCCGTCTATCGATATTCGGAGGTAATATGTTCCCGCCTCCGTACTGGTTGTGGCGGTTATGGTCAACACACGGTTTCCACTTGCGGTGACTACTGATGCCGAAATGCCTGAGGGGGCGGTGGTGGAAGTGGTTCCTCCGGAGTTGGAATACCACAGTGCCGAACCCGGCAGCGCAATGTCAATGTTCGCCGTGGTTACGGGGAATAGTACATTGCCCGCTGTGCCTGCCACGAGCGTGCCGACCTGTGGGTCTAACAGAATCGATTTTGCCGTTGTTGCGCCAATGGTGAGCCGAGCCACGTTGGATTGTGTGCCGGCAATCGTTAGGACAAAGTAATAGGTTCCCGTAGGCGAGGCCGCCGTGGTGTTCACCGTAAAGTTACGTTCATCATTTCCTGTTGATAACGACGTGGTTACGCCTTCAGGCGCACCCATTGTGGAGGTGCCGGCTTCGTCTGAATACCACTGCACCGTTCCTGTAGATGCGTTGTTGATGTTGGCCGTCAATACAAGATATGACGCAGTACCCGGAACGCCTGCTGTGAGCGTACCGGATTGCGTATAAACCATAACGATTGGGTCTTCATCGGTATTAAGACCCCCGCAGGTTGTGGCCATGATGCCAATCATAGCGGCTACAAACGAAAATAGAGCTGTTTTTTTCATAGTATGAGAAATTAGAGTTGACACGGTAAATAAAAACGCCCATCCCCATATTGGGACAGGCGTAAAGGAAAATAGTTATGTAAAGGAGCTACACTCGTCGTAACTGCTTGACTCTCTCTCTCTCTCTCTCTCTCTTCATAATCCAAACATCCTCGTGCAGAGGGGGTATGGTACCGCCACAAGATGATATGCTCGACAGAGAGGTGCATAGTTAAGGGTTTAGCTTTGGTTGATGATGCAAATTATCGGTCAAAGATAAGAAAAAAAATTATACCGGCCGACAAATTTTTTTTTATCGCGCATAAGTTTTTATTACATCGCACGTAATTTATTTTAAATCATTGACAATGAGCACTGATTATTTCCAATCTTTTTCAGGTTTTTCATTGTCGCCACTTTCGTATCATTTTTGTATATTTGCAGCCCGTAACGTATCAATATTTTTATAATGAATTTAGTCCCCGTTTATATCCGAAACCTCGAAAAAGAGGTACTCTGTGCCCCCGGCACAAACCTTGCTCAGTTGGCGCAACAATTGGAGTTGCAACCGGCCACCCCCTATTTAGCCGCTTTTCTCGATTACCGGCTAAAAGATTTGGCTTTTGAAATTTATAAGCCTTACAGTATTGAGTACATTGACCTTTCACATATTGATGGCGTGCGTACATACGTGCGCTCTTTGAGTTTTTTGATGCAGAAAGCGGTGTATGACCTCTATCCTCAGAAAAAGATGATTCTCGACTATTCTGTGGCCAACGGACTTTACGGAGTGCTTGACATTGAAAACCCCGCTCCATGCACGCTTCAGGAGTTGGATGCGATTCAAAAACGAATGTATGAATTGGTTGATATGAAGATTCCTTTTATTCGTACAATCAAACCCATAGATGAGGCAATTGAACTCTTTACTTCAATGGGGAAAAAACAAAAAGCGCTTCTGTTGAAGACGCGGCAAAGCTTCTATACACCGGTTTATTATTTAGACGGTTATCCCGATAACTACTTTGGCCCTTTAGTCCCCGATACGGGCGTGTTGCACGTGTTTGGCTTGATTCAGTATGACCAGGGCTTTTTGTTGCAATACCCCAGCCATGAGAACCATTTGAAAATCCAGCCCGTAATCAAGCAGGATAAGATGTTTGAGGTATTCAAAGAGCACTCATGCTGGTGCAGCGTACTTGGCGCCAAGAGCATTGGGTCGGTCAACTCCCTCATTTTGGAGGGCAAGGCGCCCAATATGATTATGGTTTCCGAAGCATTGCACGAACGGAAGTATGCCCGTATTGCCGATGAACTCTATAAACGGCACCATCAACTTAAAATGGTGTTGATTGCCGGTCCTTCAAGCAGTGGCAAAACAACCACTTCCCAGCGGTTGGCGCTTCATTCAAAAGTGGTTGGACTCAATCCGGTGGTGATAGAGTTAGATAACTACTTTGTTGACAGAGATAAGACGCCCAAAGACGAAGAGGGGAATTACGATTTTGAAGCGTTAGAAGCGGTGGACCTCGACTTTTTGAATCTGCAACTTCAAGAGTTGTTCAATGGAAAGGAGGTTGAATTGCCCACGTTCAATTTTAAAGAGGGCAGGCGCGTATTCAACGGGAAAAAGATGCGCCTAAGGGAGAATGACATCCTGATTATGGAGGGAATTCACGGGCTGAACCCCAAACTTACTCAGTCAGTGGCCCCTGAATACAAGTACAAGGTCTATGCCTCGGCGCTCACCTCTCTATCCTTAGATGAGAACAACCGCGTATTTACTACCGATAACCGACTTTTGCGCCGCATTTCAAGGGACAACAAGTTTCGCGGCATCACCCCCGAAGATACGATTTTGCGCTGGCCGAGTGTGAGGCGCGGAGAGAATAAGAACATCTTCCCCTTTCAGGAAGAGGCCGATATTATGTTCAATTCTGCCCTTCTGTACGAATTGCCTGTGTTGCGGTTCTTTGTAGAGCCTCTCTTACGCCGGATTTCTCCCACCTCCCCCGCCTACCCCGAAGCGAACCGGTTGTTGAAATTTCTGCAATACATCGAAACTATGCTGCCCCAAAACTTTGTACACATTCCCACTGTGTCGGTGTTGCGGGAGTTTATAGGCCACAGCGGATTGGTGTAGCGCGTGCCGGCGGTAGTCGCAGGCTATCCGTGTGCCGGCGTACTCCTTAGGCTACCTCTTTCTTAGCCACTGCTCAGGATTCTGCCGGTTAGTACCGTTCCAAACCTCAAAGTGCAGGGTGTGTTCCCCATTGGTTTCGGAGAGCGTGCCAAGGAGGTCGCCGGTGGCCACAGCATCGCCGAGTTTGACGTTTACCGAGCCTAACTTGCAATAGAAAGTGTAGTATGATCCGTGTTGAACCAAAATACATTGGTTATATCCGGGTAGCAGGATGATCTGTTTGACTACCCCCTGAAAAACAGCGCGTACCTCATCATTCCGGTTGCCGGTGATGCCCACGCCATTATTGAAAGGCATCTGAATCTCTTTTAATACGGGATGATTGTGTTGTCCATACGGTTCGGTAATGACTCCGTTGGCAAGCGGCCAGGGCAACCGTCCCCTGTTCTGTTCAAAACTTGCCGCTAAGGCTTTATCCATCTCTAACTCTTTGGCGCTTCCTGTCTTACGCTCTTTTTCCGCCTCTGCTAAGATGCGTGCAATCTCTTTGTTCACTGCGTCAAGTTTCCGTTGTTCCTGCTGCAACAGTGTCTTTAACCTCCCCTCCTGACGAGAAATCTCTGCCACTTTCTCCTTAAATTGCGCTTCCTCCTTATTTAGTGTGGCCAACTCTTTTTGTTGCGCCGCTTTTAACCCCTCCGCATCGGTACGCAGTTTCTGAAAGGTGCCAATCTCTTTGGCAACCATATCATTTGCCTGCTTTATCTGAAACGCCTGCCGGTTGAGGTATTGGGTGTAGTTCTTAAAGTATTGCCAACGGCGATAGGCTTGCGGCAGGCTCTCGCTGGCAAGTAACTGAGTCGCCCATATCTGTCGATTCCTCTGGGTATATGCCTGATACAATATTTTCAGGTAGGAAAACTCCACTTTTTCGTACTCATCTTGAAGGACGCGAATCTCTCGCTCTTTCTTTTTGATAGAGTCGTTTGTAAGTTTAATCTGACCCTCGATGTTGTTAAGCAACAGCCTTCTTGAGGCAATCTTTTGCTGCAACAGGGTTAGGTCTCTTGTGGTGGTTTGCTGCTGCGTTCTATTGGAGGCTAACTGCTTATCTATGACTTCAATCTGCCGCTCAATCTCTTGCCTCCGCCGTGTTTGTTCGTTCAAATTTTGTGCATATAGGCCGGAGCTGCACACAGACACCAAGGCGTATAGATACATGAATCGAAATAATCGGAAACGAATGGTTGTGCTCATCTTTTCATCTCTATTTTACGTTGTTCAATCTTCTTTTCCAACTCAGGGTTTTTCTCTTTGAGTTTGGCCTGTTCCCAATACATGAAAGCCAAATCGAACTCTTTGAGGGCGTACAACACTTCGGCATAGTGGTCCAAAACCTCTGCATTCATCTCGGTGCCATACATCATTACCTGTCGGAAAATCGCCTTTGATTCCTGAGGACGCCCCATTTTATAGAGAATCCATCCAAAGGTGTCTAAATAGGTGGCGTTCTTAGGCTCGGCTTCGATGCTCTTTTGGCTCATTTCGTATGCCTTTTGCAGTTTTTTTCCCTCCAAGGAGAGAAAATAGGCGTAATTGTTCAGGGTGCCGGGTTGGTCGGGGTTAATTTTCAAACTCTTTTCATACGCCTGAAACGATTTGTCGGGCTTGCCGGCGGCGTAGTAGAGGTCGCCTAAGAAAGACCATGTTCGCGACAAAAGGGCGTCGTTGTTTTTGGCCAAAGGCACTATCGACTCAAAAAGGGCGATGGCTTGGGAACTGTTTTTGCTCTGCCATGCGCCAATCCCCGCCATGGTCAAAAAGTCGGTATCTTTTGGAAAGCGCTCTAACGCCTCTTTGGCGGCAAGGTACATGGGTTCCCAGCGTTGAAGGTAGTGATTGATGGAAACATACTGTTGCCATGCTTCCGGATTGTTGGGATTCCTTTGGACGTTCGCACGAAGAACTTCCACCGCCCTCTCTTCGTATCCGGCTTGGACAAGAAAACCGGCGTAGGGATAGACTACTGTTGTATCTTCCTGATGGCGAATGTAAATCTTGGTAAAAAGGGTATCCACCTGTTTGAGAAAAGCGAGGACAAAAGGGCGGTTTTGCATCAACTGTTCCATATAGTCAATCTTCAGAGGGGCATCCACGTAGGGATCATCCATGAAAAGAAACATCTTTTGGAAATAGGCGTTGTATTCCAACCTCATCCGGAATAGTTCCGCCTGCCCGAAAATGGCGGGAATGTAGCCCGGATCTTCGGCCAATGCCTGGTCATAATAGGCCAATGCGAGGGTATCTTTTTCGGATTCAGCATACAAATCACCCAAAATGGTTAAGACACGCGGCGATGGGGTGGATCGGGCAATCTCCTCAAGGAGTGGCTGTGCCTCCTCGCGTTTGCCCTGCATCATCAAAATATTGAATCGATACAACCCTGTGGCTTCGGAAACGCCTCCGATTTTTTCAATCTCGTCCAACAGAGCGAGCGCTTTATCTATCTCTCTTTGATTTAGATACAGATTAGCCAAATCGTAATAGAGGTCTCTTTTCCGGGGATAACGCGCCAAAAGGTCTTCATAAACCTCAAGGGCCAATGCAGGCTGCTGATCCATCAGGTACAACTGCGCGATTTGCAACTGATACCAGTAGTTTGAAGTGTCGGCTTTGGCTGCGGCGTTCATATAGCGAAATGCCTCCTCTTTTTCTCCTTTTCCAAATTTGAGGTTGGCCATATAGTAGAGGCCGGCGTCATGCTGCGGATTTATTTTGAGAAGGTGGTGTAAACACTCCTCAGAATATGCAAAATTCCCCTGATGGTACCCGCGTAAGCCCTCCATATAATAAAATTCTTCTGCTCCCTCCGGCGTCTCCGTCTTTAAAGTTATTCCACAAGAAATGAGGGAAAAAGATAGTCCAAAAAGTGTAAAAAAAGAAAAAAAACGCTTCATTCCGGGTACTTAATTTTGCGCAAAGGTAACTTTTTATCACAATTTTTTTGGGTGGATGCAACTTTTTCCGTTTTTTTGCATCTGTATAGTATAAGTGTGATGAGCATCGGCGTAAAAAGAGGTATCCCTCCTGAAGAGTTGGCACAGAGGTCCATGCAAAACGACCAGATAGCACAACGTCTTCTTTATGAATATCTTGCAGGGAAGATGCTCGCTGTGTGCAGGAGGTATGTGGGGAGCAAAGAAACAGCGAGGGATGTGATGCATGATGGCTTTATCAGAATGTTTGAAAGGCTGGGAAGTTTTTCAGGAACAGGTTCTTTTGATGGATGGGCGCGAAAAATTTTTATAAATACTGCGTTAACTTATCTGCGAAAATCGAATGTTTTGCGGTTTAGCGAGTCGGTGGATGACCCCGGTACCACACTCTCTCTTCCCGCTCAGGAGCTTGACAGATTCTCAACAGACGATTTACTCACCTATATAGGCATGATGCCTCCCGGATTCCGCACAGTATTTAACCTATTCGCCATTGAAGGATATACGCACGAGGAGATTGGGCAGATGTTGGGGATTAGCGAAAACACTTCCAGATCCCAATATGCGAGGGCGCGCAAATGGCTCCAACAAAAGATAAAAAATGATTTATAATGATATGTTAAAAACGAAGTACATAAAACTGACAAGGGTCGTTGCGGTTGCGGTTATCGCAATAGGCTCACTGTTCTCTATCGCGGGATGTCTGGAGGAGGACCCTATCTCCAAAACCCCCCATACCACAGATCCCTATTCAAATGACCCCTTTGCCCTTTTCAGGATACAACTTACGCTCATTGACTCCGAAACGCGAGGGCCTCTATCGGATATGAGCATTGGATTGTTAAACGGCTCTTTCCTTACCAAGAACAATCAGGAAACGGCAGAACAGGTTACCGACTCAACCGGATTTGTTCGCCTTGTTTTTGCCGCCACCCCGGTTGTACCTAAGGAGTTTCGTTTGTCTTTTGCAGACACAACCCAAACCCGAATGTTTCAACAGGAGTTCATTTCGGTATTCTTTATCTCTCCCGTTTTTTCATACGTTCCCAGAGATGCAACGGCATGGGGCAGGTTCTACCAGGGGACGACCGAATTGAGTATTTCCCGCGAATTAAGACAGATATATTATGATGAATAACAGAGAGTTTGAAGAATATTTCCAAAATCGGCTCTTTGACCATATCGAGCCGCTTGACGCTGATGGCTGGGATACCTTCTCGGATGCTCTTTTGGCCGCCCAAAGGGCGCGTACCCATCGAAAGGTGGCTCTGAGGCGTGCGCTGTACAGCACTTCGGCCGTTGCTGCTGCCGTACTGCTCTTTCTGTTGCTCTTTCCTCCGCAAACTACCCCCCCTTACGATGGCACCGGAACGTCTCCCATTTCGCTGTTAGACCCCACCCACCTGCTCCCTTCTCCTGTTGATGCACTCGGTTCCCACTTGCTCCCTCGTCCTGTTGATGCCTTTAGTGCGCGCAATGCTGATGGCCTTAAAGTGGCCGATGAAACGATGCACCCGGGTGTGCCCTATCTGACGCTTTCGCCTGAAAAGGCTGCGGCGCTTTCGTCGGTTGAGGCTGCATTGCTTTCGGCTGAAAAGTCTGCGTTGCTTTCGGCAGAAAAGTCTGCATTGCTTTCGGCAGAAAAGTCTGCATTGCTTTCGGCAGAAAAGTCTGCGGCGCTCGCGTCTGATAAAGGTGCGTTGCTTTCGTCTGATAAATCTGCGACCCTTACGGCGGATGAGGCTGCATTGCTTGCTGCGAATCAGGCTGCATTGCTTGCTGCGAATGAGGTTTCGGCGCTTGTGGTGGATAAGGAACTCGTGGATGTTCCGGCGCGGGACAGCCTCGAAAAGCAAGATTTTTTCAATCAGTTAAATATCCGTTATGTAAAGGATTTTGAATCCGATATGCTCTATAAAAAGCGCAATTATGGCTCAGATGGATGGTTGATTGCCCTTGCCTCTGCCTACTCCAATGCAGCCGGAGAGGCGCCCTTTTCACCGTCTGTTAAGATGATGACGGGTCGAACACGCATATTTGCCACATCGGTTGGAGAGTTTGATTATCAGGAATATACCGCACTTTCATTCGCCCCCCCCGTCTCGTTGGGACTCAATTTCCAAAAAGAGTTGCTTCCGTGGCTTTCGATTGGGGTGGGGGTGAATTACACCCTGTTGCAAAGTAAATACTCCAACTCATACAGTTATATGGGCGAAGAGTTTGTTATTCGGCAATCGTTGCACTACGTGGGATTACCGGTTGCGGCGTTGTTCCACTTTGTTAATCAGCCTAAATTAAAAGTATATGCCTCCGCAGGAGGGATGGTGGAAAAAGCAGTTACCGCCTACTCTACCACCACCTCCAAATATTCCCGAAATTCTAAAAGCGAGTACGTTAAAGGGCTTCAATGGTCTGTTCAGGCCGGATTGGGCATGGAGGTGATGATGACCCGCACGGTTGGCATCTATTTGGAGCCGGGAATGGGGTACTTTTTTGATTGCGACCAGCCAAGAAGTATTCGCACGCTCCAGCCGGCGCAGTTAAAGGCCGAAGTGGGGCTTCGGGTCCGCATCTAAAAACAATTTGTTCAATTCAAAAAACAAGTGTATTTTTGTGGCGTTAATTATATTATTTATATGGATAGCCAAACAAAAATAAACTCATTGATACAGTCGTTGCCGAAAGGAAGCGTGCTCTTGCCGTCATGGTTGTTGGTGCATGGATATTCGTATGAACTGCAACAATGCTACAGAAAAGGTGGTTGGTTGAGGTCAATAGGCAAAGGCGCGATGGTAAAATCGGGTGAAAGGCTTGTTTTAGCTGGCGCTTTGTCGGCTTTGCAAAATGTTGAAAATCTAAATCTTCATATCGGTGGACGTTCTGCATTAGATATACAGGGATATGCCCATTATTTGCAAATAAATGATTATGAAACAACTCTTTTTGTAAATGGCAAAGAAACAATCCCGACTTGGTTCTCTATGAACGATTGGAATGTTAATATTAAAACGTACCGTTTGTCTCTTTTTACAGATGATACACTTGGAATGACCGATTTTCAAGACGGAGAATTGAGAATGAAAATCTCAAATCCTGTTCGTGCTATAATGGAATGTATGGCTCTTTGTCCCGATAAATTTCCTTTGAAAGAAGTTTTTGAGTTAATGGAGAGTTTATCATCACTTCGCCCCGCAAAGATTCAAGAGTTATTGGAAAATTGTAAATCTATAAAAGTTAAACGATTATTTTTACATTTTGCTGAAAAGGCAGAATATGCTTGGTTCAAATACTTGGATTTGAACCAAATTGAACTCGGTATAGGAAACCGTACTTTGACAGAGGGCGGGGCAATGGCTCCAAAATACAAGCTAATTCTACCAAAAGAACTGATATAATGAAGGATTCATATAAAAATCAAGTCTCTTTACTGATTGGATTGAGGGCGATAAATCCATACAAACATATCGAAACCTACAAGCCTTACTGGACAGTGAAACAAAAAATAGCCTTTGCATTTCGGGAAAAAGTGTACTTTTGCAAAAAATAAGAAAGTATGGCAAAAATAAAAGTTAAAGACATTGAAGTAACAGTGATCCAAATAAATAACGAAGATTATATTTGTATCACAGATATGATTAGAGTCAAAGACGGAGAATTCTTTGTTTCCGATTGGTTGCGAAATCGTAACACGTTGGAATATATAGGAATTTGGGAACAAATCTACAATCCATATTTTAATTATGCCGAATTCGCCATAATTAAAAGTCAGGCT
>Ga0123353_10003073_pt1 | contig 20906 bp, 17 predicted proteins | sample TergutLab28metaG_3_FD_92763 | JGI IMG/M metagenome (GOLD analysis project Ga0123353, IMG submission 92763) | Labiotermes labralis P3 segment gut microbial communities from Petit-Saut dam, French Guiana - Lab288 P3 | ecosystem: Host-associated > Arthropoda: Insects > Digestive system > Gut ... | reverse complement strand
CCTGGCTGCTCTTTGCTACCTTTGGTATCTTAGGTCTTATCTTAATTGCTGTACCTGCTGTTTTGGCATTTAACAGAAATAAAGCTGACTAAACACAAACTTGCCAACTTCATAACCCAAGAACCTTGCTGTAAAAGCAAGGTTCTTGGGTTATATACCAAAAAATCAATGATTGGTTAGAGTGACAACAAATCTGAAACCTTTTTATGAGTCATTATCACTGAGAGATGTCTGGTTATGCACAATTATAACCAATTACTTTTCCGATGTTTTAGACCAGAATTGAGGTCGTATTGACACTGCCCTATTTTGGCACACGCTACCTCTTTGGCTTTCTATGCATATGTTATCAAAACCATGAGAACAAATCCAGACGCGGGCCCACATAGACCCGTTGGACTTATCCATACTCTTGACAGAGGGAAAGGGGTGATATATATTATATTAAGTATGTTAACATTTATTAATATTATCATGTTAATAATACTCTTTTGAGGATAAGCGGCCTGTTAAGAAAGGTCGAATTGAACAGGTCTTTATTTAGTATTTCCAGTACTTTAGTAAAAAAGGAGAAAGAAAAAGCATGGGAAAAACCCATTCAACCATTTCCAGACGGGACTTTATGAAAGCTCTAGGTCTAGGGGCAGCTGGTGTAGGTGCTGTAACTCCTCTATTTGCCGACCTTGACGACATGATGAGCTCAGGTCATGAACAAACCGTCAAATTCAAAAGAGCATGGTATGTAAAAGAGCGCGAAATCGGCAATCCGACCACTGATACAGATTGGAGCGCTGTGCAAGGTCACGTTAACAACTACATTTTGAACTCTACTAATGGTTCCCGTTACGTATTTAGTGCTGCGGGCGTAACCGATATAAACGGCGAGTGCGCCAGACAACAACTGGCCGCCAACGAAGCTGAACATCCCGGCTTTAAGACTCGAGACTGGGCAATGAACGCCGGTACCAACGGCAGACTTACTTTTTTATGGTCTTTAGATAGTGCTAATTACAGTGGCACTGCTGGTCTTAAAAAATACATCGGCTCTCCTGAAGAAAATAGTCATATGCTGCGCGCAGCTGCCACTTTTTTTGGTGCTTCTTCTGTTGGTTTTGCCGTGCTTGAAGGCGATGAGAAAAAAATCTGCAATACTGTGCACAGCGAAGGCCGTCCTTTTGTATGGGAAGATGTAGCTCATGCCTATGATGACACTTCTAAAATCGTCGTGCCTAATAATCGCACTCTTTATGCCATTGCCATCGGTGAGCAAATGTCCAAGGAACTTTGGCGCCATAACAACGGCAAATACGGATCTGGTAATCTGCGCCAAACGGCCAATTTTGACCGCTATCGTCGCTGGAGCTTTGTTTACCGCTCAATGCAAGACTTTTTAAATTTCTTAGGTTATGAAGCTTTCGGTTATCCAAATCATCAGGCTCGCGGTTTCTTGCCGGCCGGTGGAGATGGTATCTTAGCCGGCCTATGCGAAGGTGGCCGTTCTTCCAATACGTTTATTAGTCCAGAACACGGTATGATCCAGGGTTACTTCTCTTTAGTCACCGACCTACCATTAGCTCCCACAAAACCCATTGACGCTGGTATCCGCCGTTTCTGCAAAACCTGTGGCAAATGTGCTGAAGCATGCCCGGCCGGAGCTATTTCTAAAGAAAAAGAACCCACTTACGATCTCTTTGACCCCAGTCTTTATCAATACCAAAATGTGGGTGATGATAAAACTGTTAGATTTGTAGCTCCTGGTAAGAAAAACTGGGTATGGGATGCGCCTGCTTGTTGGCGCAATGCCAATGTCTTTGCTCCCAGAAATTTTGGTTGCAGTAACTGTATGGGCACCTGCACCTTTAACACCAACAGTGGTGCCGGCATCCATGACTTTGTCAAAGGCACACTGGCTACTACTTCATTGTTTAATGGTTTCTTCGCCAAAGCAGATTCTTTCTATGGTTTTGGTCTTACCGAAGATGATAAAAAAGAAGAATGGTGGGATAAGAACCTGCCGGTGTCGGGCTTTGACAGCACCGTCACATGTACCGACGGTGCCTACCATCATGGCGGTAGTTAAATTTAGAAGAAAGATGGGAACAAAATATTATGTGGTGGACTTTATTTACCATTATTTTAGTAGCCGCTTTAACAGCGTTGATTTTCTATATCTTAAATAAGAAAATATCAGTTAGATGGTGGGAATGGGTACTTTTGACTTTAGGTGTACTTCTTTTTGTTTTCGGTCTGCAAAACCTTTTCGGCGGCTTAGCTGAAGGCGAACCTCAAGCAGCCTGGCTGCTCTTTGCTACCTTTGGTATTCTAGGCCTTATTTTGATAGCAGTACCTGCAGTTTTGGTACAAAGGCATCGAACAGCCGAATAACGCAACTAGTTGTCAAGATGCAATACACTGATACTAGCACACTAAAAAAGAGGCCGAGTAAAAATCGCCTCTTTTTTTAGTGTGCTAGATATGACAGAAGTCTGCGGCATAAGTATCCTGCCCTTGATATTTAATCTAACCCATTAATAGTAAGACCACTTGGTAACTTGGGATAAAAATAAGTGGACTTGCGTGGCATACGATCGCGAGCATCAGCAATGGCTCTAATATCATCAGGGGTAACAGCTTTAACAAAGAAACACAGCTGATATTCTCCGTCGTCTATTAATTTAATACATTCATTTTTATCAGTAACATAAGAAATCATTGATTCTTCACGAGAATTTAAACCCAGCATCTCCTCCAAAATAATGTGATCAACTATTGAAACATCCAGTTTTTTATACATATCGGAATGATGATAAGGCATCATATCGGCAGTAGCCGACAAATCTTTAAGAGTAAGAATTAGCAGTTTATTTTTAAAAATATCATCCTTAGCTAATCCATACAGACCTAAGCATACACTGCTTTTTTCATTGAATAGTTCTTGCGCTTTAGCCCAATAATCGTCATTTTTCATATCGACTTCGGTTACATCAAAAAAATTGTTTAAATTCTGGAAAAGATTTTCCATGACCGGTTGGGAAAGACCTTTTAAAACTCTATGCGGCGGCAAAATAAGCAAGCCACTATCGTCAAAATCGACCAAAGTCATCATTACATAATTAGCGGCGTGTTCTTGCGGTAGGCCGCCCGAGCAATTGTTAAGTTCATTACGATAATAAAGAGCCGACTCGTATCTGTGATGTCCGTCAGCAATATAAAGGGTTTTAGAAGCAAAGGCCTGAGTTATAGCCGTTACATTTTCCATATCATTTATAATGTGCAGCACATGATGCTCCCCATCTACCCAAGTATCTAAAACAGGGCTGTATATCTTGGAGACATTGATAGCTTCTTTAACAACCCCGTCACGATCTTCATAAAGAGCAAAAACCGAAGAGGTGTTAGCGTTTAAAGCCCAGATAAGATTTAAGCGATCGGTCTTAGGACCGCTAAGAGTACCTTCATGCGGACGGATAATCATTTCATCCCACTCATAAAGGCGCACGCAAGCTATAATGCCGTGCCTAGTATATACTTGGTCTTTAAGACTAAAAGTCTGCTCGTGCAGATAAAAAGAGGGTGTGCTGTCACGCTTTAAAATATCTTCATTAATCCATTTGTTAAGTAAAGCGGAAGTACGGGTATATTTATTATTTTGATCATTATCATCATTGTATATTTCCCCCTCTTCCAGATTGATGTAGTTATAGGGACTCCTAGCACGCAAGGTTTCTTCTTGCTCTTTGGAAATAACATCATACGGCGGACATATAACCTTGGAAAGGTCGTTAACTTTATTGTTATTATAGCGGTAAGCTTTAAAAGCTTTAACATCAGCCATATATTCAGCTCCTTCACGTCTTTTAATAGCGGCTTTTGCCTAAATACACTGTAAGTGTATCCCACCATACCTATTGAGTGCAAACTTTACCCACGTATAAAAATATTGGGCATGCCAAAAATACATGTTATAATTTAAACTAATGAGTAACTTAGAAAACATCAAAAAACAGATAGAAAAACTGCGTGCAGAACTTAATCATCACAGTTACTTATATTATGTGATAAATACTCCCGAAATCAGCGACGACGCTTATGATATCATGTTTAGGCAGTTAAAAGATTTGGAAGATAAGTATCCGCAATTTTATGACTGCACTTCCCCCACTAGGCGCATAGGCGGAATGGCACTGCCGCAATTTAACAAGGTGCGTCATGCGCACCAGCTTTTATCTTTGAGCAATGTTTTTAATCAAGAAGAATTGCAAGAGTGGTTTAACCGCAATCAAAACGCTTTAGCCAAAAAGGGTCTGTCGGGCGTCTTTCAGATAAGTATGTTTGGCGAAAATAATTATAAAGCAGTTATTGATTTAGTGTGTGAACTTAAAATAGACGGGCTGGCTGTTTCGCTTATATACGAAAACGGTATTTTTACCAGAGGAGCTACCCGCGGAGATGGACTTACCGGCGAAGATATAACCGAAAACCTGCGTACTGTAAGAAGCATTCCCCTCAAACTACATGGAGATTATCCTGCTTTTATTGAAGTGCGCGGTGAAGTATATATGCCTAAAAAAGCTTTTCTGAAGTTTAATGAAGAGCAAGAATTTAAAGGTGAGATGGTATTTGCTAATCCTCGTAATGCCGCTGCCGGCAGTTTGCGGCAACTAAATCCGGCCATTACTGCTACCCGCCCGCTGGACAACTTTATTTATACTTTAGGACAGATAAAAGGCCGTTCTATGCCGCCAAGCCACTGGCAATGCTTAAATTATTTAAAAAGTTTAGGTTTTAAGATAAACCCGGCCAATAAATTAGTAAATAGCATAGAAAGCGTACTTTCTTACTATAAACAATATGGCAACGAACGCAACAGTCTTGACTACGGCATAGATGGTATTGTATTAAAAGTAGACGATTTAGCTATGCAAGAGGCCCTAGGAGAAGTAGCCCATGATCCACGCTGGGCTATAGCCTATAAATTTCCAGCCGAGCAAAGCACTGCTTTACTTAAAAATATTAACATCAGTGTAGGCCGTACCGGCGTGCTTACTCCGCAAGCTGAGCTGGAACCAGTGCATATAGGCGGAGTGACTATTCGTGCAGCTTCCTTGCATAATGAAGATGATATATTGCGTAAAGATATCCGCCAAGGCGATACAGTGATTGTGCAAAGAGCCGGCGACGTTATTCCACAAATTGTAGGTCCGGTACTGGGTAAAAGACCAGCCGATGCCAAACCATTTAGTATGTCAGAAACTCTTTATGACCCTATACTGGGATATGCCGCCTGCCCAGTCTGCCGCAGTATGATAACACGCACTTTAGGTGACACTTTTTATTTTTGCCTGAATAAAGCTTGCCCAGCTCAGGTGGTAGGCAATATAGAACACTTCGTATCACGCAGCGCTATGGATATCCGCGGCATGGGTGAAAAAATTGCCGCTCTATTATTTGCCAAAAGTTTTGTTCACAGCATGGCAGATCTTTATTATTTACATGAGAAAAAAGAAGAATTAGAAAAAATAGAAGGCCTAGGCGCCTTATCTGTTGATAAACTTTTGATTTCAATAGAAGAAAGCAAAAAACGCCCTTTCTTTCGCCTAATATACGCTTTGGGTATTAAAACAGTAGGTGAAGAAACAGCTGCTATTATCACCGAGCGTTTTAATACTGTTGAGGCGTTGCAAACAGCTAGCAGCGCTCAACTGATGCAGATAGAACAAATAGGGCCTGTTACCGCCTCGGCCATAGAATCTTTTTTTGCCGAAAAACACAATCAAGCTATAATAGCCCGTTTAAAAGAAGCCGGGCTTACCATGTATCAAGAACCTGCAGATACTGCCGATAGGCCGCTTTATGGATGGGAATTTGTTATTACCGGCACTTTGTCCAATATGTCGCGCGACCAAGCTAAAGCTCTAATTAAAGAAAATGGTGGCACAGTTAAAAGTCATATTACCCAAACTACCAATTATCTGCTAAGCGGCGAGAAAGCAGGCAGCAAACTAGCCAAAGCTCAAGCTGCCGGTATAACCACAATTAATGAAGATATTTTGCAGCAAATGCTTGAAAAGAAGGTTAAGATATGAAACTCATCGTGGGATTAGGCAATCTCGGGATGCAATATGCTAATACCCGTCACAATGCCGGTTTTATGGCTTTAGAATATTTGGCCAAAGAAAACAAATTGGAGTTCAATAAAAGCGAAAGCCAAGCTAAAATAGCCAAAGGCACCATTGCCGGCTACGAGATACTGTTGGCTAAACCTCAAACTTTTATGAACTTAAGCGGTTTGGCCGTTAAAAAACTTATGAATAAATATCGTCTTTCCATAGACGATATAGTGGTAATACACGATGATCTAGATTTGCCTATAGGCAAAATGCGGATTAAAAAAGGCGGCGGCACTGGCGGCCATAACGGTCTGGAGTCTATAGTAGATGAATTGGATAATGCTTCTTTTGCACGTATCCGACTGGGAATCAGCCGCCCTGAATACAGTGACCAAATGGCAAGTTATGTCTTAAATTTTCTTAAACCTGAAGAAAGAAAGTCTTTAGAAGAATTGTTGCCTACAATGCAGCAAGCATTAATAGAAATCTTGCGTTTTGATGTCAATACCGCCGCCAATAAATACAATGGTGAAAAGCAAGAAAAAAAAATTAAAGAGCAGGAGATTACTGTTTTTAGAGACCAAAATGGAGCTTTTTACTATAAAGTGAAAAAAGCCGACGGACAGGAACAAGCCTACGGGCAATTCTCTACTCTTAAAGAGTGTCAAGCAGCCATATATGAAATGGCTAAAGAAACGTCCGAAAAGAACAAAGAATAACAATCGTTAAAAGAAGAAGGCCGGCTAAATGAGGCAGCATTAACAACTGTCCAGGTACATCTTAAAAAACATCAGTAGATAAGCCAAATACTGATATGGCGACGTTTCACTTTCTATAATGGTTATGTTTGTCTGCATACTTTGTCCCAAATATGATAATATTCGCTAAAACCGTCACGTTTGGCGGTTGTTAAATTATTCATCTGAAAAAAGACTGATTTTTTAGCAAACACATAGTATTGTGTTATACTTGGGTATAAAGGCTTAGCAATGAAAAGACAAAAAATAATTTGCCTCATAGGCGCCTCTAACGCCACTAAAGACGAGCAAGAATTTGCTTATCAAACAGGAAAATTAGTGGCGCAAAAAGGTTATATTTTGTGCTGTGGAGGTAAAGGTGGTGTTATGAGTGCTGCCTGTCAAGCAGCTTATGAGCAAGGCGGGCTGACCATAGGTCTTCTACCTAAAGATGACGGCAGCGACGATAACGGTTTTCTGTCTATACGCATACCTACCGGCATCGGTCATGCCCGCAATAAAATGGTAGCCGATACTGCCGATGCTATTATCGCCATAGGTGGCTCTTACGGTACTTTGTCAGAAATAGCCTACGCCCGTATTCAAAATAAAATGGTTTTTGCATATAAAAGCTGGCGATTGTTCCAAAATAGCCAAACAGCAGCAGACAGTGGCATAGTAGAAGTAAAAACACCGCAAGAAGCGGTTAATGAAGCTATAGAATATATACGAGGAAAATATGACAGCTATTAGAAGCATAACTGCTAGGGAGATTTTGGACTCACGCGGTAAACCCACTTTAGAAGCCGAAGTAGTGTTGCAAAATGGTGCACGTGGCATAGCCGCCGTACCCAGCGGCGCTTCTACCGGCAGTCATGAAGCAGTAGAATTACGTGACGGCGGCAAAAGATATGGCGGTGCCGGTGTTTTAAAGGCTGTAGCTAATGTCAACGATAAGATTGCTTCATTGATAAAAGGCATGAAAGCCGAAAATCAACAGGAAATAGATTTGGCCATGATTAAACTGGACGGCACTGACAATAAAGCTAATTTGGGTGCCAATGCCATTCTGGGTGTATCGCTAGCCGTAGCTAAAGCTGCTGCTGCCGACAAAGGCTGGCAGTTTTTTGAATACTTAAATAAAAACTCCTATAGCCTGCCGATACCCATGCTCAATATTTTAAACGGCGGTAAACATGCCGACAACGGCGTAGATTTCCAGGAGTTTATGATTATGCCGGTGGGCCTGCCATCTTTTAGCGAAGCTTTAGCCGCCTCATCAGAAGTCTATATGCAACTCAAGAGCGTGCTTAAGAAAAAAGGGCTGGATACCAATGTAGGAGACGAAGGAGGCTTTGCTCCTTCATTACGTTCAAATGCCGAAGCAGTAGAGCTTATCTTAGAGGCTATTGAGCACGCCGGATATAAGAGTGGCAAAGACTTTTTTATAGCCTTAGATCCCGCTTCTACGGAGTTTTTTAAAGATGGTAAATATAAACTGGCTAAAGAAGGTAAAATTCTTTCTTCTGAGCAAATGACCGAATATTATGCTAAATGGTGCACCGATTACCATATTATCTCCATAGAAGATGCTTTAAGCGAGGACGACTGGGCCGGCTGGGCTTTCTTAAGAAAAACCATCGGCGAAAAAATACAGTTGGTGGGTGATGATCTCTACGTGACTAATATTAAACGTCTAGAACAAGGCATCAAACAAAACTCATCTAATTCCATACTTATTAAATTAAATCAAATAGGCACTTTAAGCGAAACTATTGCCGCTATCAATATGGCTAAAAAAGCCAACTGGACGGCTGTTACTTCACACCGCAGCGGTGAGACCGAAGACACTACTATTGCTGATCTTTGTGTGGGACTGGCCACCGGCCAGATAAAAACCGGCGCTCCCGCCCGTAGCGAGCGTACCGCTAAATATAACCGCCTCTTGAAAATAGAACAGCTATTGGGTAAAAAAGCTAAATATGCCGGCAGAGATGCTTTCTACAATCTAAAAAGACGCTTTTAAGCTTAGAATAAAAAGAGTAAACAGTCGTCGGCATTTATATGATAAGAGGCTGTTACCGAAGCAGTTTAAGAAAATATGCAAAAAATAGGCATTACCACCACCATACCCAGCGAAGTATTGTTAGCCGCCGGATATACTCCCATAGATTTAAATAATCTGTATATTAACGCGCCTAATCGTGACGCTTTGGTAAAACGTGCCGAAAAAGATGGCTTTCCTATTAATACCTGTACCTGGATTAAGGGTATATACGGCGCTATCGTTGAGCAGGGCATACAGAGAGTAATATGCGTAGCTACCGGCGACTGTTCAAATACTGAGATGTTAATGGAAGTGTTGCGCTTAAAAGATATAGATGGCGTGCCTTTCTATTATCCGCCGCAACCTAGCGAAGATAAAATGCTGTTGGCACTGGAAAGCTTAGCTTATCACTTAGGTACTACCCTTAAGGAAGCTGAAAACATACGAGAAAAACTGCTGCCTGTACGTAAAAACTTAAAAGAATTGGACAAACTTACCTATCAAAGCGGTCAAGTAAGCGGCTATGAGAATCATATATGGCAAGTATCTTCCTCAGATTTTAATGGTCATTATAAAAAATTTGCTACGGAATTAGTACAATTTTTAAAACAAGCTAAAGCACGCGCTGCTTCCAAGACTAAACTAAGACTGGGTTTTATAGGTGTGCCGCCGGTATATGCTGCTTCTTTATATAATCATATTGAAGAATATGGCGCCCAAGTGGTATTTAATGAAACCCAGCGCCAATTTGCCATGCCTTATGAGGCGTCAAACCTAGCTAAACAATATAGTCTTTATACTTATCCATATAATACCTGCTTAAAGATAGATGACATTAACCGCCAAATAGAAGAACGACAGCTTAACGGCATTATCCATTATGTACAGACCTTCTGCCACCGCGGCATTTCTGACATCATCTATCGTCAAAAATTAAATTGCCCAATTCTTACCTTGGAAGGTAACGACAGCTATGTTCTCAGCTTACACCAGGCAACACGCATAGAGGCCTTTCTCGATATTTTACTGCTGCAAAATTAATTATTAAAAAGCCAGTTTACAGAGTATAATAAATTTATCAAAGAAAACTGACGGAGGATTTTTATGATCAAAGTTGGTATCAATGGTTTTGGCCGCATCGGCCGTTTAGCTTTCAGGGCTTTAAACGAATATTACAAAAACGATGTGCAGGTATTAGCTATCAACGACTTAACAGACGCCAAGACCAACGCTCATCTTTTAAAATACGACAGCAATTACGGCATTTTTAAAGGTGAAATAAGTACTAAAGATAATAATCTTATAGTAAACGGCCAAGAAATTACCGTTTTTTCTTTCAAAAATCCCGCCGATATTCCTTGGGGTGATAAAAACATAGACATTGTACTGGAATGTACCGGCTTGTTTACTGACGGACAAAAAGCTAAAACTCACCTGCAAGGCAGTGTGAAAAAAGTATTGATCTCAGCTCCAGCTACTAACGAAGATATTACTATAGTCATCGGTGTAAATGACAATATGTATGACTATCAAAATCACCATATTATCTCTAATGCTTCATGCACCACCAACTGCTTAGCTCCGGTGGTTAAAGTATTAAACGATGAATTTGGTATAGAAAAAGGTTTAATGACTACTACACACTCCTATACCAACGATCAAAAAATAAATGACATGGCTCATTCTGACTTACGCCGTGCCCGTTCAGCCGCCACTAATATCATTCCCACCTCTACCGGTGCCGCTAAAGCCATCTCCAGAGTGATACCTGAACTGGCCGGTAAACTGCACGGCATAGCTTTGCGCGTGCCTACCCCGACCGTATCGGTAGTCGACCTGACAATAGATCTGAAGAGAAATGTCACTAAAGAGGAAATTAATAACGCTTTGCAAAAAGCTGCCGATAATACTTTAAAAGGCATTATGGGCTACTGCATTGAACCGCTGGTATCATCCGACTTTAAAGGTTGCCCTCTCTCTTCCATAATAGACGCTGAGAATACCATGGTTATCGGTCATAATATGGCTAAAGTAGTAGCTTGGTATGACAATGAATGGGGATATTCTTGCCGCTTAGCAGATCTAACTGTAAAAATAGCTCAATTTATATAAAATAAAGTGCGTTAACGTATGAAAATCCCTTGACAAACATGCTTATTAAACGTATCATTAATTATAATAGTAACAAAAACGCTTACTAAAGGAGCAAAAATCTTATGAAAATGATGGTTGTCGGGTTTGGCCAGTGCGGTTGTCGTATTGCTGACGAGTTTGCCCGCTTAAATAAACGGGCTGAAACTCATAGAAACATCCAAATCTTCCCGGGTATTTACGCCGTAAATACTGATGCCGCTGATCTTTCAGGTTTAAAAGAAATTAAAAGCGATTTCAAACATCGTATTTTAATCGGTGGTCGCAAAACCGGTGGCCATGGCGTAGGTAAAATCAACGAATTGGGTGCCGAAGTAGCTAAAGCTGATGCCGATAAAATTGTAGAGGCCGTACGTGGTGCCCGCCGTTTTTATGAAAGCGATGCTTTCCTTTTGATAGCCGGCAGTGGCGGTGGTACCGGCAGCGGCTCAATGCCCATCATAGCCAAACATCTTAAAGACCGCTATGCTGACAAGCCCGTTTACTGCATGGTAGTGTTGCCTTTTGAGCATGAAGAAGAGACCGAAGAAAGAACAATCTACAATACCGCTGTATGTCTTAAAAGCGTAGACTCTGTAGCTGATGCTGTAATTCTAGTTGATAATCAAAGATATTTGCGTAAAGATACTTCTCTGCAAAACAATATGACCAAAATTAATGAGATGATCGTAGAACCTTTCTTTGACATGCTGTGTGCTGGTGAAGAACAAAAAGATAAATATATCGGCGCCAAAACCTTAGATGCCGGTGACATAATCCAAACTCTTTCCGGCTGGACAGCTATCGGCTACGGCGAAGCTCAGTTAAAGAGCATCACCCTTTTTGACCGCGCTAAAACCTTTAAAGAAAAAAGTGAAGAAACTAATAAAGGCTCAGTAGCTATGGACGAAGCTCTCATCGAGCTTTCCATGCGTATAGATGCCGGTGATGCCGGCCGTGCGCTTTACTTAGTTTCCGGCCCAGCTCGCGAAATGAATATGGATATGATCAAACAACTGGGTGAGTGGATGCGCGAGATTGCTCCCAACGCTATTATTCGTAACGGTGACTACCCGCGCGAGAAAAATAATATTAGCGTTACTGTCGTGCTCTCCGAACTTTCAGAGGTCTCTAAAGTACGTGAATATTATGCCCGCTCCACCGAACTTATACCTATAATTCGCCGTCGCCAAGAAGAGATTAAAAATAAACTTAAGAATATGGAAGAATCTGGCCAGTCTATTCCCTCTTTATTTGATTAACACTGAAAATCGCTAAGACTTTACCACCCGCTTTTAATCTTAAGTGGGTGGTTTATTTTAATTTAAAAGCTTTGGCAAGACCGGGCAATTAAGGTATAATAATGTTATATGAATGCAAACGTTTTCTATCGTAAATGGCGCCCCCAATCTCTTGCCGAAGTGGTGGGTCAGGAGCATATTACTCAAACTTTGCTAAATGCTCTTAAGAACAGGCGCTTAGCTCATGCTTATGTTTTTTGCGGTCCTAAGGGCACCGGCAAAACTTCTACCGGCCGCATTTTAGCCAAAGCTCTAAACTGTGAAAATAACCAAGGATGCGACGAGCCTTGTAATGTCTGCCCTACCTGTCAAAGCATAACTGATGGTAATTCTTTAGACGTTATAGAAATAGATGCCGCCTCAAACCGCGGCGTAGATGAGATACGCTCGCTTACTGAAAAAGTAAACTATGCTCCCAACAGCGGACGTTTTAAAGTCTATATTATAGACGAATTTCACATGCTTACCACCGAAGCCTCCAATGCTTTGCTAAAGACCCTAGAGGAGCCGCCATCTCACATAGTCTTTATATTGGCTACTACCGAAGCTCATAAAATATTACCCACCATTCTCTCGCGATGTCAGCGCTATGATTTTCGCAAGGTAAATTTGGAAGTCACTTTATCTCAATTGCAAAAAATAGCCGACGGTGAAAGCATTAGAGCTGATAAAGAAACTTTAAGCTTAATAGCCAGAGCTTCCGGCGGCTCTTTAAGAGATGCTGAAAATCTTCTGCAACAAATCTTCACCCAATACGGTCAGGACATATCACTGCAAAATGCCAAAGAAATGTTGGGAGCAGCAGCTTCCGACTATAGTTTAAAAATAGTAGATGGCGTGCTTAAAAAAGAGGGTGGGATAGCCATGTTGGCTATAAACGATGCCGCTAATCACGGCGCCTCACCCAAAACCTTGCTTAAAGATATTTTGAGTACTTTACGTCTGGTTATGCTGGCTAAGAATAATTGTTTACAAAGTGCTGAGTTAACCAAAGAAGAGAGTGCCCAAATAAACGACATGGCCAAAAATGCTACACTACCGCAAGTACTACATGCCATCAAACTCTTTGCCACCAGTGAAAACAGTGCCGAAAGTGGCATGTTGCCATTAGAGATGGCAGCTGCCGAGAGTGCTATTTATGAAAATGCAGCCAACAACATCACAACTTCTACCGCTAAAGCAACTCCGACAGAAAACAGAGTACCGACAATAGAGCCTGTTAAAAGTAATATCCTGCCTAATGAGACTGTTAAAACATCACCGGTGTTCACAACTGCCACCGAAATAAAAACAGCAGCTAAAAAGACTGTAGCCCTAGACAGCGATGATGTATTTGATTTTGACAATATGCCTATTTTTGGCAGTAATGCGTCACAGGAAACTCCTCGTAAAGCTACTCCCAAAATTATAGCTCAAGAACCAGATTTGCAAGATAAAACAACTGCTTTGCCAGTAGAAGAAGCAGCCGAATCTGTAGTCACCAAAGCTATAGTCACAGAAGAGCTGCTAAATGAAGTTGTAGATATACCGGTAGCCGTCTCTGTTGGTTCTGAGGAACTTCTCGTAATGCGCGAGAAGTTAAAAGAATACTGCAAAAACGCTCCGCGCAATTTGGCTACTTCCACAGCTTGCGCTATACTTAGAAGCTATGGCATTATGGAGCTAGAAGACGTGAGCGGTAATGTGGTATATCTGGCGTTTAAACACAAATTTCATATGGAGAAAATATCCAAAGATCGTCAAGTTAAAAAAGATGCTGAAGATATTATATCTGCAGCCTTAGGCCAGAACTATATTGTAGAATGTCGCTTGGAAGACAGTAATTATTTAGTAAACGAAGCCATGAAAATAGGGGCTAAAATTATTCGAGAGGAACAAATCTAATGGACTTTAGCATGATCAAACAAGCCATGGAGCTCAAAAATAAAATGACCAAAGTGCAAAAAGAGCTGGCTAAAACTTTTATTGAAGAAGAGGCTTTGGACGGACAGATTAAAGTTACTGTCACCGGCCAACAAAAATTGATGAAACTTGAGATCAAGCAAAGTTTGCTTGATGAAGATGCTAAAGCCGATTATCTAGCCAAAGAGATTACCAAGGCCATTATTAAAGCCACCGAAAAAAGTCAAAAGATTGCCGACGAAAAGATGAAAGAGCTTACCGGCGGCATCAACCTACCAGGTTTGACCTAAAATTCATAGGAGAATAAAGCCGTGGCTTTACATTCCAAAAATACTCCCCAGACAGTAGAAAGACTTATTAACCGCCTTTCATCTTTGCCGGGCGTAGGTCCTAAAACGGCCTCGCGATTAGCTTTTTATTTGTTACGCGCCCCTGAAGACGAAAGCCGCATGCTGGGTGAGTCTATTTTAAACTTAAAGCAAGATACCAAGCTGTGTGAACGTTGTTTTAACATTGCCGACAGCGGCTTGTGCCCCATATGTCTTGACGTCTTGCGCGACCAAAGCCGCATATGTGTAGTGGAGCAACCACAAGATGTACTGGCTTTAGAGCACGTAGGAGTATACGTCGGGCTTTATCATGTTCTACACGGGGCCATTTCCCCACAAGACGGCCTAGGTGCTGATGACATCAAGATAAGCGAACTGCTTAAAAGACTGCGCAGTGAAGAAATCAGCGAAGTCATCTTAGCCACCAATCCCACTATGGAAGGCGAAGCCACTTCTATGTATTTACAAAGAGTGATTCCGGCCAGCATTAAGCTGACGCGTTTAGCACGCGGCCTGCCTTTCGGCACCGAAATAGAATATGCCGATGACGTGACTTTATCAAGAGCTTTAGAGGGAAGGCAAGAGCTTTAAAGAGCCTGCCTTTAATCGTTTAATGGGTACTGAAAACAGATATTATGAGAGTGAAGGTATTATAATCCGCAAAATACGCTTGGGCGAAGCAGCACGTATTCTAACTATTCTTACTCCTGGTGCCGGTAAAGTATCGGCAGTAGCTAAAGGGGTGTGTCGTTCTAAAAGCAAAATGAGCGGGCATTTAGAGCTTTTTACCCACAGCCAAATAGAGTTTGCACGCGGGCGCAATTTAGATACCGTCATTAATTGTCAGACCATAAACAGCTTTTACCACATAAAAGGAGATTTGATTGGTATAGCTTATGCCACTTACTTTTGCGAGTTAGCTGACGGCTTTAGCGAATATAATATGGAATGCCGACAAATGTTTAATTTGCTGGCAGAATGTCTAGGCGAGTTAGAACAAGACAGCACCGTTGTTGATATTGTACGTGCGTATTTTGAAATACAATGTTTAATAGCCGCTGGCTATTGCCCACATACCAGAACCTGCGTCAAATGCTCAGAAAAAATAAAGGAAGGGATGAATTTTTTTTCTGTAGACAACGGCGGCATAATGTGCCCGCAATGCGCACAATTTGAAAATCGTTCTTTTCCTGTAAGCATATCGGCCATCAAAGTTTTAAGAGTATTAAGCGAAGAAAAACTAGAGATTTGCTTACGTCTTAAGCTAAAGCCAGAACTGGTAAACGAGCTAAATATTATACTGGGACGCTATATGAGCTTTATACTGGAAAAACCTTTAAAAACACCGCTGTGGATTGCTAAAGCCAAGGCCGTAAGCTAAAGTACGCGCCAAGCTTTACTATAGCTTAGATATAAAATATAATAAGATAAATTAAAAGTAGAGAGGCCGTCCCCCTTATGCCGGGTAATAGTCTTCAACAGCCGCGTTTTGATAAGTTAGAAGTTTTACAAGCAGCAGGTATACCTGCTTACCCCGCTAACTTTAAACGCAGCCACAGTAATGTGCAGGCTATAGCTCTTTATGAGGAATTAGAAAAGAAAAACCCAACCATAGAAAGTACCCAACTGCATAGCGAAAAAGTAATGGTAGCCGGACGCTTGACAGCTAAACGCAAAATGGGACAGATTGTTTTTGCCGATATAACCGATGAGTATACTCGCTTACAGATTTTTATAGGCAAAGCTGACTTAGACGAAAAAAGCCAAACTATATTGCAAAATTCGGATCTTGGCGATTTTATAGGCGTACACGGTAGTATCACCCGTACTAGAACCGGTGAAGTGACAGTAAAAGCGACTGAACTTTTTATGCTAAGCAAGAGCATACATCCTCTGCCTGAAAAATTCCACGGCTTAACTGACACCGAAATGCGCTATCGCCAGCGTTATGTTGATCTTATTTCTAATATAGAGGTGCGTGATATTTTCCGTAAAAGAGCACGCATTATCGGTGCTATCAGAAATTATTTAAACAGGTGCGGCTTTATGGAAGTAGAAACTCCTATTCTGCATTCAGAAGTGGGCGGTGCTGCCGCTAGGCCGTTTATTACTCATTACAACGCTTTAGACGAAGATTTTTATCTGCGCATAGCTTTAGAACTGCATTTAAAACGTCTGATAGTGGGCGGATATGAGAAAGTTTACGAAATAGGACGTTGTTTTAGAAACGAAGGCATCTCCACTCGTCACAATCCCGAGTTTACTATGATGGAATGCTACCAAGCTTATGCCGACTATAAAGATGTTATGAAAACTACCGAGGAAATGGTGCATGCCGCAGTAGTAGCAGCTAACAACGGTGAAGTAGTGCAATACAATGGTAATGCTATAAACTTTGCCTTGCCTTGGAAATGCCTAGATTTCCGCACAGTTATAATAGAGTCTTGCGGCATAGACTATACTCTCTACCCCACTCAAGCCGAGCTGTTAAAAGCTATGCAAGATAAAGGTATTAAGGCCGATCCTAAGCGCGAGCGTGGCAAACTTATTGATGATTTACTTTCCGAGTTTGTAGAGCCTAATCTCATACAGCCTACTTTTCTAGTAGATTACCCGCTGGATATGTCGCCTTTAGCTAAAACTAAAAAAGACGATCCTTTGACAGTAGAGCGCTTTGAGGTGTTTTGCGGCGGTATGGAATTGGCCAACGCTTTTTCTGAACTAAACGACCCGCAAGAGCAGAAAAAGCGCTTTACCAAACAGTTAGCGGCTAAACAAGAGGGTAAAGAAGCCGCCCTTTTGGAAAAAGAAGAGGAAACTATAGATAAAGATTTTATCACTGCTTTAGAATACGGTATGCCTCCAACAGGAGGCCTCGGCATAGGTATTGATCGTTTGACCATGCTTATTACTGGCATGCCTTCTATACGTGAAGTAGTGCTATTTCCTCAACTAAAGAATCGAGAATAAAGTAGTTTATGTTAAGTATTCAATTCATCCGCGAAAATACTACTGCCGTTAAAGAGGCTATGCGAAATCGTCAGACCTTTGCTCCTATAGATGAGATTATAGAGTTAGACGAAGAGCGCCGTATAACTATGGCCAAATTGGAAGAAATGCGCAAACGTCGCAAAGACTTGGCTAAAGAATACAGTCAAACAGCTATTGAAGAAGGCCGCCAGCTACGCGATAATTTAAAAACTGCCGAAGATAATATGCGTGTATTGGAAGAACACTTACAAGAATTGCTTTTACAAGTGCCTAATATGCCCGATTCTTTAACTCCTGTTGGCCAAAGCGAAAATGACAACATAGTCTTGCAGACTGAAGACACTTATATGCCTAAATTTGATTTTGCACCTCAAAAACACTGGGAGTTAGGTGAAAATTTAGATATTATAGATTTTGAACGCGGGGTACGTATCTCCGGCAGCCGTTTTTATGTGCTTAAAGGTCAAGGCGCTGCATTACAAAGAGCGCTCATTAACTTCTTTTTAGATAAACACACTAAAGAACACAGTTATAAAGAAATATTTCCGCCTTTTATGGTGCATAAAGAAATAGCTTACGCTTCTGGTAATTTGCCAAAGTTTGCCGATAACTTATATCATGATACTGAAGAAGACTATTGGTTTGTGCCCACTGCTGAAATGCCGATAACCGGCATGCATTCTGGCGAAATACTTTCATCAAAAGATTTACCGATAAATTACACTGCTCACACTTCCTGTTTTAGGCGAGAGAAAATGAGTGCCGGCAAAGATGTGCGCGGCATCAAACGAGGTCATCAATTTGAAAAAGTGGAAATGTATAAATTTACCACTCCAGAAAGCTCAATGGACGAACTGCTGAATATAGTTTCTAATGCCGAAGCTATTATTAAAGACCTCAAATTGCCCTACCGCATTAAAGCCATTTGCACAGCTGATTTGGGTTTTAGTTCTACCCGCTCTTTTGATTTAGAGATATATGCTGCAGGTCAAGACGAATGGCTGGAAGTTTCTTCTTGTTCCAATTGTAAAGATTTTCAAGCCAGAAGAGCTAATATAAAATACCGTCCGGAAAGCGATGCTAAAGCTGAATATGTACATACTTTAAATGGCAGTGGCTTAGCTCTGCCCAGAGTGATGATAGCTATTATGGAAAATTATCAACGTGCTGATGGCAGCATAGAGGTACCGCAAGTATTGCGCCCGTACATGGGTATGAATGTGATTAAATAATGAGCGAACAACTAAACAAAAAAAAGGGTAAGTTTGTCAGAAATTTCTGGGTTATTATTAGCAGCATACTAGTAATGCTAGGTGGCATTTGGCTATTTGCTGTTTCTACTGTGCAAAATTCGATAAACGCCATGTTTTACCGCAATAATATCTATGTAGAGGAATATTCTTATAGCATAGATCAACAAAGCAATAGGATGTTTACTATAGATTTAATAGCGGTAAACAATTCAGCAAATAGAGTAGATATTAAAATAACTTCCGGTACTATCAGAATAGAGCAAGGCTATAAATACGATTTAATGCAAAGTAATACGTGGGAATATATTATTAACGCCAATAAAACTTATGTGTTTATAGGTAATTTTACTCTGCCCAGCAGTGATTTCTTTGCGTTATACACCCTAGGACATGCCGTCTATATGGAAATTACTTTGGAAGTGACTGTACACTCCAAAATTTTGTGGGTAGAAAAGCAAGAAACGCGTACTTATAATACGGCAGCACTAGAAATGAACTTTATGGATTTTATAATCAATCCAGAAACAACTAATTCTTTAAGCGCTATATAATTTATATGGGAAGATGGCGGAGTGGCCTATCGCGACGGTCTTGAAAACCGTTGTTCCGCAAGGAACCAAGGGTTCGAATCCCTTTCTTCCCGCCAATTTTATGAATAAACAAGCCCTGTTATTGAAAACCGAACTCATTATTTTTTGGTAATGTCAAAATATGATATAATTATTTTGTTTTATTAACATTTTATGCCTATCTTCAAAATAAAATGATGTTTTTGTATAAAAAATCACATACATTTACTATCTCCTGTCTAATATTTGGTACAGGTTTTTGTTCACACCCCTTTGTTCAATTTCAGACGGAATATTCAAAATAGGTACTAATTATTCTAATGTTATTGTTAGAATAAAATTAATAGGTACAAATAGAAAGGATAAAAATATGAACAAATTCCACTCTACAATTTCTAGAAGAGATTTCATGAAAATTGTCGGATTAGGTGCTGCCGGTGCTGGAGCTGTCGCAACTGCGACTCCTTTGTTTACCGACCTTGACGACATGATGAGCTCAAGCCACGAAGCTACTGATCGCAGTGTTAAGCGCCCATGGTGGGTTAAAGAACGTGAAATTGGCAACCCTACAGTAGAAATAGACTGGAATCTTATTAAACGGCATGACAATCGCTATATTATGTGGACAGAGACGGCTCGAGATTATCTATATGGCGTAGAAGACAAAAATAAATTCAATACAGAAGGCGCCACTAATACCAAAGCCGGTGCTGAAGCCAAAGCAGGTGGTTTTCTTTTTCAAGATTTTGCTCTTTTTAGAGGCAACAACACCGCAACTTTCCAGAGCGACTTTACTTGGAATTATTCAAAAGGTGCGCCTGGCGTCATAACATATGAAAACCAACCAGGCCTTGACCCTTGGCAGGGCACCCCTGAAGAAAATAGTAAAATTGTACGTGCTGCTGCTACTTACTATGGTGCCTCTTCAGTAGGCTTTTGTATTATAGAAGAACATGAAAGGACATTATTTAATTTATATCATTCTGAGGGGCGCCCTTTTGTGTGGGAAGACGTACCACAAGCCTATGATACTACAGAAAAAATAGTCATTCCCAGTGGCAAGCAATTGTATGCTATTGCTATAGGTTTGCAATTTAGTAAAGATATATTTAAACATGAAGTAGGTAAATATGGTGCTGGCCAAATACGTGCTGCTGCCAATCATGACAGATACAGAAGATGGCAGACAACAGTGCGTGCCATACAAAAATTCATACACTTTTTTGGTTACAACGCCATGGGCTATCCTGGTTTCCATGCTCGCAGTGTAATGCCTGCCGGTTCTGACGCTATATTGAGCGGATTAACTGAATTCGGTCGTTCTAACAATGTTTTTATCTCACCAGAGCATGGCACTTGTCAAGGTATGTTCTCTATAGTAACAGACTTACCTCTAGCTCCCACTAAGCCCATCGATGCTGGTATTTTCCGTTTCTGTCATACTTGCCATAAATGTGCTAATTCCTGTCCTACCGGAGCCATTGGCCAACAAAAAGAACCTATTTGGGATATTGATAATCCATCACTGTACCAATAT
>Ga0123353_10003071_pt1 | contig 20913 bp, 10 predicted proteins | sample TergutLab28metaG_3_FD_92763 | JGI IMG/M metagenome (GOLD analysis project Ga0123353, IMG submission 92763) | Labiotermes labralis P3 segment gut microbial communities from Petit-Saut dam, French Guiana - Lab288 P3 | ecosystem: Host-associated > Arthropoda: Insects > Digestive system > Gut ... | reverse complement strand
CATAATTTCACCTATGTTGCCAAGAAAAAAGGTAAAGCCACTGTTACCCTTAAAGCAGGAAAGAAGGTCTTAGCAAAGTTTAAGGTAACGGTCAAACCGTATCCGGCTGGGTCAAAAAAGAAACCTCTTGCATTGGGATCAAATTGGGCGACACTGAAATCATTGGACGGCAAGAAACAAGTTAAAATCAAGAGTCAGATTTATAAGAACCAGGCTGCTATTGATTTCATGAAGGCAAACGGAGCGATTCTGAATCCCGATCTGGAAGCCAGTGTTTTAAACCCGGCTTATACTGCTTCGAACGCTTTCTACCTGATAAGGTATGACTATGATGTCGTAAAAGGATTCCCGGCATCTTCGCCTTGCAACCTGAATTTTCTTACCTCAAGTTATAAGCAGTATAATAAGAGTTGGCAACAGCTGACTAATATAGCCGGATATAGTGTTTATCCGCTACAAGCTACCGCTGTAGGATTAACAAACGGTACGAAAGGCTCATTCTACACCGCATATGTGACAAACGGCAGCAGTAAAGGTCCGGAGCTTTATCAATTTGGTGTATCAAATATACAGGATTATCATAGAATCGCTGCTTATAACGGAACACTTTATAATGTGATTCTTTCGGGATGCACAAAAACAGTACTACCGTAATAGAAATAAGGGACGGTTCTTTTGTGTAATTAAAAATAAGGGACGGTTCTTCTGTGTTACACAGAAGAACCGTCCCTCTGTGTTATGCCATTCAGTTTCGGACCGTTCCTTCTGAAAATGTTTTGTCTATGCACTGCTTGATTCGCATCATGATGGAAATCTTCTCGTGAAATACGATGACGTCGTTTTCCAGCCCTAAATATTTGCGGATCTTGTTTATCCTGTATCGTACTGTATTTACGTGCAGATGCAGTGCCTTTGCTGATTCGTGATAGTCACCGCATTTTTCCGTAAACGCTTCAAGTGTATGAATTAGCTCCTCGGCATCCGTCATTGTTGTCTTAGCTGTTATTTTCCTGATAAATTCATTATAGTAATCGTGCAGCCTGTCCATGTCGTTAAATGCCATAAGCAATTCCGGAGCAGTCTTTTTTAGCGTGTCATATGCCTGATCATCACCCGAAAAGTCTAAAACCAGCATATAGCGTTTCATATTATTATTGATATTTGTGATCAGCTTAAGCTGCTCGCTGTCAGCCAATCCGGCTAATGCTTCGGTATGATTCAACATCGCGTTGTGGATATTATTTTCATTAATATTATTCATTGCCATATTATTCTCCTTTCATCATGTGACGGATAGCACAGCACTTTGCTGCTGAGAGAAGTGCTTCATTCTCAAACGGAGTATCCATACCCATTGTCTGCTGCACGATGTTGTCGATAGAGCGTAATAGCAGGCTCAATACAATCAACGATGCATTTTCCGTATCAAATTCCCCGATTTTCCCATCCCTGATAAAACGATCAAAATTTTCGCGTAACTTAGTCGTCCCGACTCGAAAGAAAGTATCCGAATATACTCTTGCCGCATTTTTATCGTGGATTTTCTCATTCATTACCATCGAAATAGCGTAGCAGGCAAAAGAATTTTTCTCTTTCAGCGGTTCTTCAAAAAAGAGTTCCAATGCCTCGTTTAAGTCTTCGGCCTTACCGATCTTTTTTTCCAGATCAGAGAAAAATAGCTTATAGATTTCTTCACTCAGACTCAGGATCTGTAACCAAAGTGCTTCCTTACTGGGGAAATGGTTATAGAGCGCGCCCGGTGTGATGCCGACATTTTCGACGATATCCCTGACCGAGACAGCAGCGTAACCATTCTTTGCAAACAGCAAAGTCGCTTCGTAAATAATATGTGTTTTTGTACGATAAACATTCCCCTCAATAGGAAGTTGGGATACTTTCCCGATTACTTCCAATAAGTTTATTCTACCATTACCTCGCATCATGACCCTCCATAATATTGTTAAATATTGAGTGCTACATCATTCAGTCGTGGCAGGCCTAACCCCCTTGTGCGCCTGTCTTTAGGCACTATTATACACTATACCCCGAAAAAAATAAAGATATATTTTCTTCAAACATTATAAAATTTGTAAATTTTATAATGTTATCCTCTGAAAAGCTTCAAGTAGCTGTTTTTAGGCACAAATTATTAGGTCTTTGTTTATTCTTATTCAACATGTCTACATTGATTTATGGTATATTTATAGCTGAATTATGGAAATAATAGGCTGGTTCCGGTTTTTTCGGAATCAAGTTTCTGTAACGAAAGGAATCATAAAATGAAGACGAAAAGAAAAGTATTGGCTAAAAGGCTTTTAGCGATTTCACTGGCAATATTGTTTGCACTTTCATTTATTGCATGCGGAAACGGTGACAGCAATGAAGAAGACACTCAGAAAGATGAGTTGGTGATCGGTATATCAGGAGCCATTTCATCTCTTGATGTAAACCAGGAGGCAGGAATACTGAACTACTATATCGCCGCCATCGTCAGCGAGGGTCTTGTCGGTCTGGGCAATGACGGTAAGGTAGTGCCTGCTCTGGCAGAGTCCTGGGATTCTGAAGACGCAAAGGTATGGACTTTCAAACTTCGCAACGATGCTAAATTCTCTGATGGATCGCCGGTGACCGCCGATGACATCGTATGGTCTATCGAAAGAGCCATGGATGAACAGCGTTCACCCGGAGTTGCTATTTACTTCCCGTCGTATGTTGAATCAGTCAGTAAGGTCAGCGAGGAAGAGATAGAGATCGTTCTCGAAGAATCACATGCCAGCTTCATATGGGCGGTATCAAATGCAGGCGGTTTGTTTGTGACCCAGAAGGATTGGGGAGAAGCGGCGGGAACCATCGGATCCCCCACGGATCTGATCCTCGGCAGCGGCCCTTATAAGGCAACCGAATTTGATCCGGGCACCGGAGTATCTTTTGAGGCTACTGATACCTGGTGGGGCGGCGAAGCGACCATTCCGAAGATCCGCTTTGAATTCATCACGGATGATTCGACCCGGCTTCTTGCGTTCACCAACGGAGATATTGATTTTGCGCTGAATATCCCGGTCGATCAGTCGCAGCAGTGGGAAGATGTCGACGGAGCATCGGTTGAATACATTGCCGATCGTTCATATTACGGGCTAACATTCGATCCCACCGTGGAACCCTTCGACGATGTTCATGTCCGTATGGCGGTATCGTATGCCATTGATGCCGAGAGTATTATCAACGGAAGCATATTAAACGGGCACGGTCAGGTAGCAACCGCAATAACACCTCCGGAGCAGTTTACCGCAGCGATTTCACTAGATGAAGCAAACAAGAGACTGGCCGAGATCACGCATCAGAGTTTTGACATGGCCAGCGCAGAAAAAGAACTATTAAAATCAAAGGTAGCAGACGGCTTTGAAACAACGATTTTCTATCCGGATTCATACCAGAATACCGGGAAGGCATCACTTGCCATTGCGGATAATCTTAAAAGCATCGGTGTAACACTCAATGTCAAGGAAATACCAATCGACCAGTGGCTTACAGAAGTAGGCAACGGGGAGCAAGGTGTTGCATGGATGATATATTTCCCGACAACGGCAGAACCGGCTGAGATTGCTTCGTGGCTGCTCGACGCATCAGGGCCCGGATACAATCCGGCAAACTGGACAAATGAAGAAGTTGCGGATCTTATTGCGGAGGCTATGAGCGCAACCAGTCTTGAAGCCGAAGTCGATCCCGTTATAGAAGCAAATGACCTGGCTCAGCAGGAAGCTATCTACGCTCCTGTTTGGTGGGGAAAATCCGCTGTTGCGTACAGCGATGCAGTCAGTTTGAGGGACTACAATTCATTCTCGCTCATTTCGCAGAATTGGCCGGGTCTGTTTAGCTTAAAATAAAAGGGGGACCATAACTTGCAATGGAAGCGGTAAAATTCCTAGTAAAAAGGTTCTTCGCTTTCATAATTTCACTGGCGGTCCTTTCCTTTGTGATATTCTCGCTATTGTTCATCGCGCCGGGAGATCCGGCGCGTGCTCTTGTGGGAACAAAAAAGGTGACCCCGGAACTTCTGGCTGAGATACGCGCGGTACACCATCTCGATGATCCTTTTTTTTCTCAGTTCGGCAGATGGCTGAGCGGCGTGTCGCATCTGGATTTCGGTAATTCCATCAGGAACGGAATGCCGGTCACAGAAGCAATAGGGCCCCATGCGGCGGTAACCTTTCAATTGGTACTGTTCTCATTGATCCTGAGTATCGTGCTCGGGATATTGTTCGGCGTGATCGGCGCAAAAGGACGAGGCAAAATAAGGGACGGCGCGATAAATGTTGTTGCACTTGTCGGAACCAGTGCTCCAAGCTTTGCGGTCGGACTTATATTCCTGTATGTTTTTGCCCTCAAACTGAATATGTTCCCGACACATGGGATAGGAGACGGCTCGTTCGGTGATACAATATTGCATTTGGCACTTCCGGCAATTGCTCTGACTTTTGGATTGTCGGCGATGATCATTAAGATCACGCGCTCGGCAATGCTTCAGGAAACAAAAAATGACTACACAACTTTCCTGCGGGCCAGAGCGGTTTCACCTTTTAAGATAACGATGGCTCAACTCAAAGGAGCATCTGCGCCTATTTTTACCAGTACCGGTCTGGTGCTGGCCAGCCTTTTCGGGGCGACCGTGCTTGTTGAATCGGTATTTGCGATCCCCGGGCTCGGCAACCTTTTGGCTTCATCGGTCACGTTTCGCGATGTGCCGGTAGTCCAGTTCATAGCGCTGATGCTTTCGTTCTTTATATGCGCTGCTCAGATGATAGTTGATATCATCGTCTATTTCGTGGATCCCGGGACCAGACAGAGAAGGAGGCTTGCTTCATGAAAGCCTCCGCAAACAATAAAAAAAGCCGTGGTGATGCAGCAGGGACCCGCTTGAAGAACCCCGGGACACTGAACAGAAAACTGCCGGGTCCGGGCGTTTTGGTATCTTTGGCCGTGCTTGCTGTTGTGGTTGCCTGGGCTCTGCTGCCGGACGTATTTGCGAAAAACGCATTGGCTCAGGACATAATGAACGGGCGCCTTCCCGCATTTTCACCGGGACATATTCTCGGCACGGATGCGCTTGGAAGGGATGTGCTTAAGTTTCTGATTGCAGGAACAAGAAGCGCCATGGTCGGGCCCATTTGTATTGCGATCGGTTCCATTATAATAGGTTTGATATTAGGCGGGCTTGCGGGATGGTACGGAGGCATACTGGACTGGATCATTTCAAGATACGCAGACCTTACGCTTTCTATGCCGTCATTGCTTCTTGCGATAGTTGCGGCCGGGATAATCGGCGGCGGTTACTGGGTCAGCGTTGCGGTGATGATCATACTCTATTCTCCCTTTGATATCAGGCTTGTAAGGTCGGCGGTCATCTCACAAAAAAGCAAGGCATATATCGAGTCAGCGCTGCTTCTGCGTCTGAGCGCCGTCAGGATAATATCCCGGCATATACTGCCAAATATCGTCATGGTGGCATTTGTGAACTTCTTCCTGAACATCGCATACGGATTGGTGTCGATGTCATCGCTTTCGTATCTGGGCCTGGGAGTTTCACCCGGAGATCCCGACTGGGGACGGCAGCTTTCTGACGGAAGAGCCATTTTGTTTGATAATCCGGCATCGGCACTTGCCGCCGGCTTTGCAATAGTGATAACTGCTGTGTCGATCAATGTTGTGGGCAACTATCTGATGGAAAGGTACGCATTGGAAAAATAACCGAAAAAAAACAGAAGTATTTGAGAAATAAACAGAAGCATTGAAAAAATATACGGAAGTATTTAACGGAAGCATTGGAAAAATATACGGAAGTAATTAGAAGTATAAAAAGTACTTAGGAGTATTAGAACGATTAACGGAAGAATAAATGGCATTTATCGATCTTGAAAATTTAAAAGTAAATATTCTGGGCAATGACATCCTTAAAGGGATAGACTTTGAACTCGATAAAAATATCTGTGTCGGCATCGTGGGTGAATCCGGCAGCGGCAAGACCATGTTTGTGCGCAGTCTGATGGGACTCTTGCCTCCGGGCTCAATCGCAGAAGGTGAGTATCGTTTGGAAGGTATCGCTCACGACCTGAACGCTAAAGAAAAAGAATGGAGAAAGATTCGCGGAAGGATTCTTGGGATGGTCATGCAGGATCCGTTTACGGCACTCGATCCTTTAAAAAAATGCGGGAGACAAATACTTGACGGAGTACCAAAAGAACGCGTTTCGGAATTTGACGTAACGGCCTCTCTTTCGGAAGTGGGCCTTGATGAAAAAGTCGCGCTTCAGTACCCATATGAGCTTAGCGGAGGCATGAGGCAAAGGGTCGTGATCGCTGCCGCGCTTGCGACCGAACCAAAACTTCTGATCGCTGACGAGGCGACTACGGCACTGGACGTGATAACACAGCGTGAAATACTCGATCTGCTCGATAAAATCAGGGAAAAGCGAAGCATGCCTCTGATGCTGATCACCCACAATATCAGATTAGCCCGTGAACGCACCGACGTAATACTCGTGATGGATGATGGTCAAGTGGTCGAGGCAGGCCCGACCGCAGAAGTGATCGATCATCCAACACATCAAAGCACAAAAATGCTGCTGGAGGCAGACCGCTTTCTCATGGCGGGAAATTATACGAGACAGGAACAAGGAAAACCACTTCTGAAAGCAATAGGGCTCACAAAAAGATTCGGCAAATTTACCGCCGTTGATGGAGTTAATATTGAAGTCATGGCAGGTGAGATCGTCGGGATCGTGGGGCAGAGCGGAAGCGGAAAAACAACACTCGCTCGTTGCATCGTTGGCCTGACACCCATTGATGAAGGGAAACTTGATTATTCCGGATCCGTGAATCCTCAGATCGTATTTCAGGATCCTTATTCTTCACTGAACCCGTCACACACCGTGCGCTTTATTCTTGAGGAAGCTCTTTCTTTTTCCGGCAGGGACAAAAGCGAGCTGGAAGATCTGCTTCGGCTTTGCGAGATCCCCGAAGAATTGCTTGACAGAAGACCCGCAAGGCTCAGCGGAGGGCAGCGGCAGAGAGTTGCTATCGCAAGATCGCTGGCACCAAGACCCGACTTACTTGTCTGCGATGAGTCAGTCTCTGCTCTTGATCTGGTGGTTCAGAATCAGATACTCGCCACACTATCCAGACTCAGGAAAGAACGTGATCTGGCTATTCTGTTTATCACACATGACCTGTCTGTGGTCCGGATGCTCGCAAGCCGCATCTATGTTATGAACAAAGCAAAAATCGTAGAGGAAGGTACTACGGAAGATATATTTGAACATACAAAGGATAAGTATACCCGCGATCTGATAGAGGCATCGGTGTTTGGGATATCGTCCTCAGATTCGGGAGCCGAAATGACAGCTTCAGATTCGGGAGCTGAAATGACAGCTACAGATTCGGGAGCCGAAATGACAGCTTCAGATTCGGGAGCTGAAATGACAGCTACAGATTCGGGAGCCGAAATGCCGTCATCCGATCCGGATAAGAACGCGGCACGACTTGAACGATCTCCCAACCAGGGATCAGGCAAGCCTATACTTTATAAGAACGGCAGAATATATACAGTCGAAGGAGATGGCTGGGAGAAACGTCCGGCAGAAGCGATGGCAGTTGGACCGGATGGAAAGATCATTTTTGTCGGAAACGAAAAAGATGCGATAGATTTATTAAAAGAAACAGCAGCAAATAATAAATCAATAAACACAAAAACGAATTTAAAATCAACCGATATAAAAAAGGAAGATATTTCGGGAAATGATGACTCCGATTATGATGTTGTTGACCTGAAAGGCAGATCTATCATGCCCGGTATGATCGACACACATGTCCATATGCCCGGTTCGGCTTTGACAGAGCTTTTCGGGGCATATCTTTATGATTGCACGAATATAGAAGAAACACTTGATGTGGTGAGGAAATTCGCCTCGGAAAACCCGGATATGGATAGTTATTTTGGGACCGGTTTCTTTATGTCGATAACTGATGATCCGTGCGAACTCAGACGCGAACTTCTTGACGACATATCACCGGATAAACCCATCATACTTGATTCATCGGATGGGCATAATCTCTGGCTCAATTCGGCTGCGCTCGAAAAGATGAATATCAATAAAGATACAAAATGCCCGGCGGGAGGTTTCATATACAAAGACCCTGAAACGGGTGAGCCGACCGGCTTGTTTGCCGATGTTGGCAAGCTCATCAACATGGAGCAGGAATTCAAATGTGAAGAGTGTCTGGAAGCCTTGAAATATTATCAGGAAAAGATGATCGAATGGGGATATACGGCTGTCATGCAAATCTCTCCCCATCTCTGCGCCCCCGAAACTCTGGCAACGCTGGTCGGGAATGGGGGATGGAAGCTCAGGACAAACATGAGCTCATTGGCTGATGTCGATGAAAAGGCCGAAATTGCAATACAACAGGCTGAGGAATACGCAGAGATGTTTAACAGGGCAGAGCAACTTAGGGCAGTGTCTCTCAGCAAAGAAAGCGATACCGGCTCATTGGATAATAACAATTCCGGCCTGCTCAGGGTTTCAACGGTAAAATTCTTTATCGACGGAGTTGTCGAAGGTAATACCGCATGGCTGAAAAAACCATACACTCCGGAGTCCGGCGCGCCTGATGGCTTTTGTTCGGAACCACTCTGGGATATGGACAAACTCATTCAAACCTTTGCGGATATAAGTAAGGCCGGATATCAGATACATTTACATACTATCGGTGATGCAGCAACGGCCGAGTCGCTGAAGGCCTTAAAAGAAGCAAGAGAGATCGCAGGCTCTTCATATGGCCATCGTGATGTATTTACCCATCTGCAGCTATTGGGAAAAGAAGAAATCAAGCAGATGAAAGAAATGGAAGTAATAGCGTCATTCCAGCCGTTCTGGCACTTCAAGGAACCGTTCTGGTATGACGAAGTGGATCTGCGTATATTAGGAAAAGAAAGAGCGGAGGCAGCTTACCCGGTGGGCTCGGCGCTGCGGGGCGGAGTCAGGATAACTTTTTCCGGCGACTATCCGGTATCTCCGACAAACAATCCTTTCTGGGCGATCCAAAATGCCGTTACGCGAAATCTGAGTGATCCGGACAGATACGGGGTCGAAGCGATAGATTCCCCGGATGATCCCAAATGGCTCGGGAACCCGGATGAGAGGATCCCGCTAAAAGACGCCATAGAAGCATATACCATAAACGGGGCATATCAGCTCTTTCGCGAGAACGAGACAGGCAGCCTGAGCCCCGGAAAATATGCGGACTTCCTGGTTCTTTCGGGCGATCCCTTCAAAACAGATCCGATCCACCTTTACAAAATACACCCCGAACAGGTTTACATCGGCGGTAAACAGGTCAAATAACATGATGGTGTCGATTTGTAAATAAAAGATAAGGTAGAATATGTAAAAAAACACTCAACCGACTGAGCAAAAATACTCAAGCGGCTGAGTGAAATAATTCAAGTAAATTTGCTCGCCTATAAAAACAACGGAACTTTGCCCAATAAAAAATCATCGAGTTTTTCATTCGCAGAACCAATAACCAGAAAATTTGCTTCGGGATAAGACTCTTTAAAAGCAAGGACCCCACCGACATTTTTTATTCTTCCGCTTTTTACTTCTATGGCTGTAAGCTTACTGCCTTTCTTTATAACAAAATCAACTTCATTATTGCGCTCTCTCCACCAATAGACTTCAAAACCTTCTTCTTTTCCTCTCGCCAGTAAAAATGCGCCAACAGCACTCTCGACCAACCTGCCTCGATCTGCCGGATTATCAAGTAAACGCCGCCTGTCAGTGCCGGTTGCATAAACCATAAGCGAGGTATCGAATACCATAAATCTTGGTGAGCTTCTTCGAATATTGATCAAATTACCGGAATACTTCTGTAAGCCCGTCAATATATCGGCTTTTGTGAGTAGATCAAGATAATGCGCAAGTGTTACTGTATTGCCTGCGTCTTGAAGTTGACCGAGAATCTTTGTATATGAAAGTTCTTGTGCGCTGTACACTGATCCGAGCATAAAAAGTGAACGTAAAAGCGCGGGCTTTCTAATCTCCTCCATAAGTGTCACATCCTGTGAAACTGTTGGTTCCACAATGGTTGTCGACATGTATCGTTCCCATCGATGTTCATCATCGAAATATGGAACCGCGCCGGGATATCCACCATAAAAGAGAAAATCATCAAGACTATATCCAAATGCCTTTTTACATTCTGCATAATTCCAATGCAAAGAATATAGGATCTCAAATCTTCCCATCAAAGATTCTGTTGATCCTTTTTGAAGTAACATTGATGATGAACCTGTAAGAAAAACTTTAAGATTTACATTAAATCTTGTATCTTCGTCCCACAATTGCTTAACAACTGCGGACCAATTACTCACTTTTTGTACTTCATCGATAATCAGAATACATTCTTCTGATTCCGCAATTACGCGAGCTTGTTGCCATTCATTTCTAAGCCACTCTATCGAAACCAATGTAGGATCATCCGCGCTTACATAGTGGTTTTTTATTTTCAATTTTTTTATTGCCTGCAGCATGGCGGTGGTTTTACCCGTTTGTCTGGCTCCGGATAGTATTTGGATAAACCTGCGTGGTTCATTCATCCTATCTAAAAGCTGCGAAACTAATTCCCGAGTGAACATGATCCCCTCCAAAGTATTCGTTTTACTCAGTACGATTTACTAATTACTCAATACGATTTACTAAATACTCATTATAATGAGTAAAATGGAAATGTCAAGCATTATAAATTCGATAGGGAATTCAATAATTCAAGCAAAAATTCAAGAGGGACGATTTTCTACTTCAATGACAGGTATTCTTCCAGCGTTTTGTACATAGGCTCAGTCCCGCTTTTTTCGGCGGTGATGGCTATCAGGAAGGCCTTTGCCGTATCAAGGCATGTGAATACAGGCAGGCCGTGCTCCGTTGCGTAACGCCTGAACTTAAAAGAGCGGCTTGATGCGGAATTCGTGACTTCCGGTACATTGATGATAATGCCGAGTTTATTCTTTTCGATTTCTTTTCTGACATCTTCCGGCTTGATTATTTCGCAGCTGAGTCCGCTTTTTCTTATATAAGAGCCGGTACCCGGAGATGCGTAGAGCCCGAAACCTTTTTCCGAATAAGTCCGGACTAAATCAAGGGCCTCTTCTGTCTTTTCCGGCCCGGAGAGGCTGAAATATACTCCGCCGCTCAGAGGTATCTGTATTCCTGTTGCAAGAAAACCCTTGTAGACTGCTGTTTCATAATCATTGCCAATGGCAAGTATCTCACCGGTCGATTTCATTTCAGGCCCCAGAGCGGTATCAACATCCGTCAGCTTGGCACTTGAGAATACAGGCATCTTCACAGCCGTAAAAGGCATCTCTTTATATAAGCCCGTCCCCCATTCCGAGTCCTTGAGTTTTTGACCAAGCATGGCGCCGACGGCAAGCTTTACCATCGGCACGCCGGTGACCTTGCTGATCACGGGTACCGTGCGTGATGCGCGCGGATTTACTTCTATGACAAAGACTTTATCTCCGTCCCATGCGTATTGGATATTAACAAGTCCGAGAACATTTAATGCCTCCGAGATCCGCTTGGTGTAATCGATCAGAGTGTCTTTGACATGTGCCGGGATCGTATGCGGAGGATATACAGAGCAGCTGTCTCCGGAATGGACGCCCGTCCGTTCGATGTGCTCCATGATCCCGGGGATCAGTATGTCCTTGCCGTCTGATATGGCATCGACTTCTATCTCAATGCCACGAACATATCTGTCGATCAGAACAGGGTGATCTTTGCCGAGCGCTACAGCCTCTGTGAGGTATTCAAGCAGTTCTTCGTCCGTATAAACGACTTGCATGGAGCGGCCGCCAATAACATATGAAGGCCTTACGACCAGGGGATATCCCAGAGCTTTTGATGTATCAAGAGCCTGTTCCATGTTGGTTACTGACCTGCCTTCAGGAGCAGGAATGCCGATCTTATATAATAATTCGCTGAATTTCTGCCTGTCTTCAGCCAGATCGATGCTTTTTTGTGATGTCCCCAGGATCGGGATGCCGCGCATGGAAATATTCTCGGCGAGATTAAGAGAAGTCTGCCCTCCGAACTGGAGTATAACTCCGTCCGGTCTTTCTTTTTTTATAACATTCATCACATCATCGATATGCAGGGCATCAAAGAAAAGCTTGTCCGATGTTTCAAAATCAGTGCTTACGGTCTCAGGGTTGTTATTGATGATTATTGCTTCATAACCCATGCTTTTGATTGCCCATACTCCCTGCACGCAACAGTAGTCAAACTCGATCCCCTGTCCGATCCTGATCGGGCCAGAACCCACAACGATGATTTTTTTCCCTGTGTTGACCTTGCACTCATCACCTTTTTCATAACAGGAATAATAATAGGGCGAAGATCCGTCGGGCGAACCGCCGAAGGTCTTAACTTGCTTAAAGACAGGAAATATGTCGTTATAGACCCTGATATCAGTCAGTATCTCTCTGCCGACTCCCGAAAGGTCGATTATCTCTTTTTCCGTAAAACCGATTTTTTCGACCCTTGCCAGTAATTTTGGTTCTATATGCCCTTCTGATTGGGCGAGCGCATCCTCCAGGCCAATGATTTCATAAAGACGGAACAAAAACCATCGGTCGACCTTTGTCAGTTCGTATATTCTTTCCATTGAAAACCGGCCGGCGGTGCAAAGCTTGCAGCCTTCATACTTTTCGATTATTTTTGCTTCGGCCAGACCCCTCCTCAGGGCTTCCGCTATTGCAAATATCCGCTCATCATCCCGTGCTTTGATCTTTTCTTCGAGTTCGTCATCGGACATAATAACGATCCCCGGATCTCTCAGGCTGTCGCGATTTATTTCAAGTGAAGTGATAGCCTTTAAAAGCGCGTCTTCAAAGGTATGTGAAATCGCCATTACCTCACCGGTGGCTTTCATCTGCGTGCCGAGTCTCCTGCTTGCGGTTTTGAATTTGTCAAAAGGCCATTTGGGGAATTTGACGACCGTATAATCGATAACTGGCTCAAAACAGGCCCCAACTTCATCATCCTCGCTATTTTTGATTTCATCCAAATCGTATCCGAGTGCGATCATAGCCGCGATCTTGGCGATCGGATAGCCGGTTGCTTTTGATGCAAGCGCAGAAGACCGGCTTACTCGCGGATTGACTTCGATCACTATATATTTTGAATTGTAGGGGTGCAGGGCAAACTGTATATTGCAGCCGCCTTTTATTCCGAGGGCCTTGATGATCTTGATAGCAGAGTCGCGCAGCATTTGGTATTCGCTGTCACGAAGCGTCTGGATCGGAGCAACTACGATCGAATCACCGGTATGTATGCCGCATGGGTCAAAGTTTTCCATGCCGCATATGATGATGCAGTTGTCCTGAGCGTCACGCATCACTTCGAACTCGATTTCTTTCCATCCCGCAACGGAATCCTCAAGCAGTATCTGATCGATGGCGCTGCTTTCCAGCCCGCTTTCAACGATGGATTTTAATTCATCATCATTATTTGCGATCCCGCCGCCGGTGCCTCCGAGCGTATAAGCAGGGCGCACTATCACCGGATATCCGGTATCTCTGACAAAATCAAGGCATTCGTTAAGGCCAGTCGCTATTATCGAGCGCGGAATCGGCTCTCCGATTTTTTGCATGAGCTTTTTGAATTCATCACGGTCTTCTGCTTTTTTTATACTGTCGGTACCGACTCCGAGCAATCCGACGCCATTTTCTTTAAGGAATGCCTTCTTTTCCAATTTCATGGCCAGATTAAGACCTGTCTGCCCGCCGAAACCGGCAAGCAGGCCATCGGGCTTTTCTTTTTTTATTACATATTCAATCGTCTCTTCTGTCAGGGGCTCCAGATAGACTTTATCTGCAATTCCCGGATCGGTCATGATGGTTGCCGGATTTGAATTGATCAGAACACATTCGATACCTTCAGCCCTGATCACTTTACAGGCCTGAGTGCCGGCATAGTCAAATTCGGCAGCCTGCCCGATCACTATGGGGCCGGAGCCTATCATCAGTACTTTTTTCAGCTTTTCGTTTTTCGGCATCGCATCTCCGGCTAAAATTACAATTAATAATTATACATTCGCATTAATATAAATGCAATAACATTCTGCACGAGAAAACTAACCTCATAATCATATCACTAATAGTAATGTAATATAAATGCAGAAGTATCGATTTAATTTGCCAATAAACGCTTTATTACTTAAAATATAGATATGCAAGAAAAGATTCCGGAATGGAAAATAGGGGAACTCAAGAAAGAAGGAAGGACCAACTTTCAACGAAATTACATGAGCTGTTTTCTGGCATGTATAGTTTTGGTATTCCTCTTAAGCGGCCCTCTGACGATCAGCGAGAGATTCCTGGCAAACGAAGAAATAATGCGAAATTTCGCCGAAAAAATTCCCGGTACCTTTTTGCAGAAAACCATTGACGCATCCCTTGACGTTCTTGATACTACAATGGAGGCGACGTCATTCGGACTGAATTCAACAGCCGGCGCGATTTCTACGGTTTATGTCGGCATCTCTCAGGCAGGCGGACTTGAAAACGCTATATTGGGTGCTGTAAACAGGACACTTCTGGGCGGCGGCCTGAGCGGCAAATTACTTGCTTCTTTAGGTATACTTTTATCGCTGATTATTTATGTCTTTATCGGAGGCGCGCTGACCGTCGGGGTGAACAGGCTGTTTCTTGAGAACAGGATCTATCACAGGACAGGTCTGGCAAGGATAGTTTACATATTCGCCGTAAGAAAGAATTTAAAGACAGCCCGGATCGTTTTTTTCAGATTACTGTATCTATTTCTTTGGTCATTTACCATATTCGGTTTCCCGATAAAGTTTTTTTCATATTATCTGGTCTCGGCCATTCAGGCGGAAAACCCGGATGTACCGTATAAGCAGGTATTCAAACTATCGACGCAAATGATGAAGGGCCACAAATTCCATACATTCAGGTTGGAGCTCAGTTTCATTTTATGGGATCTTTTGTCGATCCCGACGCTCGGGCTCCTGAGCCACTTCTGGGTAGACCCTTACAGGAGATCATCCCGCGCGGAGCTCTATGCGAAACTCAGAACTCTGGCAAAGGAAAAAGACCTGCCCGGAACAGATCAACTAAACGACGATGATTTATTCGAACTCTATATCGACAAAGACATCCACGTTGAGAAAGAAGAATCTACAGATCTGGATCCTGCTGCAGCGATAAAAACCGCGGTATCTGTTATCAACGAAACCGAAGCCGGTGTTTATCCGGATGAGCTGTTTGATAAGAGGCATACAAGACAACACAGGCTGGAATACGTAGGCGCAAAAGACCGCTACCCTGCCGTTAACCTGATACTTATGTTTTTTATCTTCGCATTTGTCGGCTGGATCTGGGAATCCGCTCTTTGGATCATTGAATATGGTGTTTTTATCAACAGGGGCACGCTATACGGACCATGGATCCAGATATACGGATTTGGAGGTCTGGCTATAATAATCCTTGTTAATCGATTTAACAAAAAACCGGTGCTTTGTTTCTTTATGGCTATGCTTGTCTGCGGCATTATCGAATATGCCGGAGCAACCATTCTCTGGCTCACTCAGCATATGAAGTACTGGGACTACAGCGGATATTTTCTTAATATACAGGGAAGGGTCTGTCTGGAAGGCCTTTTGGCATTCGGTATACTCGGCATGGTCGCTATGTATATGATCGCGCCTATCACCGACAGCCTGCTTGAGAGATTGGACAGGGGGCTCAGGATCAAATTGTGCAGTATACTTATAATTGCATTTGGCACAGACTTTGTTTTGAGTCAGATCTGGCCTCGCATCGGTCCCGGTATCACAACTATGTCACCTTTTGACGAAGGCAAGGTTGAATGACAGAATGGATGACTTTCTTCCCGAAATGATGCCTCTCGGAGGCGACTGGATAACAGCGATAATAGCCGTATATGCCGCGAACGTTTATGTGGCTCTTCATTTCGTTTTCATGGACATAAAAAAGCACAGGCTCATCAAGGTAATGATATGCCTGCTTGTGCACGTTGGGCTCGCAGTGCCTTCCATGATTTATTTCCATAGATTTTTCTCCGGATATAACGTGGATGGCTGGATGTTGCCTCTTTCTTATTTTACGGGCTTTTATTTCTGCCTGTTTTTTTATACCGGAGGCGCGTTTTTCATATGGGATCTTATAAGACTGGCTCTGAGAATCATCAGGAAAAAGAAATACAAGCTATATAGTGTCCGCGTAACGGCGATCATCTTGGCAGCTGCCTGCATCTTGTCACTATGTGCCTTTATTGCCCCGACCAAATGCGTAACCACCCGTTACAGTCTGGAGCTTGACAAAAGGGAATGCAGGGTCGACTCATTAAAAATAGTCTTTGTCGCAGACACTCATATAGGGGGCTCTGACAGGGAGAAAAAAATCGACGAGATCGTCAGAATGACTATGGCAGAAGAACCGGATATGATAATTCTGGGAGGAGATATATTCGATGAGGGCAGCCCGCAATATTTAAAAGATTATACCATCAAGAAATTCTCTGAGCTTACGGCATACAGCGGTGTCTATTTTGTGATGGGAAATCATGACGGATACAGAGGGAATCGGCAGGAGGTCTTACAGGATATGAACAACGCCGGTATCACATGCCTGATCGATGAAGTGACACTTACGGGCTCGGGTTTTTATCTGATAGGCAGGGATGACCGCTTGCATGGCAGGGTCGATCTGGACCGGTTGACAGCTATGTTAAATGAAGACTTGCCTGTGATCCTGACAAGCCATCGCCCGTCGGGCAGAGACCGGAGCGGCAGGGTGCAGCTTCAGATCGCCGGTCATACTCACAACGGTCAGATCATACCGGCAAATATACTGCTTCCGTGGATCAACAGCTACGGACTCAGGACACGCGGCACAGAGAAGTCGATAGTGAGTTCGGGAGCCGGAGAATATGCGCTTCCGGTCAGGCTCGGAAGCCCTTCCGAAATAGTCGCGATCGACATAACTTTTGAATGATCGGCTTAAGCGGCCGGCTTCCGTGCCGTCTCCCTCGCTGTAATTACACGTTGGAGAGATCATAATATTAAGATTTCAAGTAGACAGTACCTAACAGAGATGCTGTTAATCTGAAGCGAAAAATTAAGCTGTAAGAGGGCTGATTATACCTCCATGGCCTGGTCGATTTGTTCCTACGCAGAAAATACAAAAAATCGCCAAAAAACTTAATAAATTTTTCATTGACTACTTGTTTCCCAGGGCATATAATAATAGACTGCATAAAAATGATTTTCTTATAATTCGTTAGGAGTGATGCATATGCCCAGACCCGTCAAAGTAGCCAAAAAAACACGCATGAGCTACTCTAATATCCATGAAGTAGCAGAGATGCCAAACTTAATTCAGATACAGACGGAGTCTTACAATTGGTTCGTAAACGAAGGTTTAAAAGAAGTATTTTCAGACATATCACCCATCAAAGATTATGCAGATAATCTGGTTCTGGAATTCCTGGATCATAAACTGAATACACCTGCAGATCCACCCAAATACAATCAGGAAGAATGTAAAGAAAGAGACGCAACATATGCGGCTCCTCTTAAGGTAGTTGCCCGCCTGATAAATAAAGAGACGGGAGAGGTCAAAGAGCAGGAAGTATTTATGGGTGATTTTCCGCTTATGACGGACAAGGGTACATTTATATATAACGGCGCGGAGCGCGTGGTCGTTACCCAGCTTGTCAGAAGTCCGGGTCCGTATTTTGACAAGGAACTAGATAAAAACGGAAATACTTTATACACAGCTCAGATAATCCCGAACAGGGGAGCGTGGCTTGAGTATGAAACAGATTCAAATGAAATTATTTGGGTGAGGGTAGACCGCACCCGCAAGATACCTATTACGACATTACTTCGCGCACTTGACAGCGAAGATATGAAGATTTCCGAAGACCAGGACATCATAGATATTTTCGGCAATGATGACCGTCTTTCGCTGACCCTGGAAAAGGATACGACAAAATCGTATGAAGAAGGTATAAAGGAAGTTTTCCGCAAGCTTCGTCCGGGTGAGCCGCCTACGGTAGACGGCGCGCGTATTCTTCTGAGAAATTTATTTTTTGATGAAAGAAGATACGATCTTGCAAGAGTGGGCAGGTATAAATATAACAAGAAGCTGGGACTTTCGACGAGGCTTATAGGCCTGACAGCGGCCGCTGATGTTGTTGATCCGGTGACCGGCGAAATTCTTATAAGCGAAGGCGAAGTGATCGACAGAATAAAAGCCATCGAAATAGAAAACTCGGGCGCAAATGTAGTCGAGGTGTTCAGTCCCGATTCCCAGCAGTCGGATGTTGTATGCAGGGTCATCGGCAATAAATTTGTCGATCTGTTTGAGGCAACTGGCGTTAACCCGAAGGATGTCGGTCTGTCCGATAAAGTCTGGTTCCCCGCCTTAAGAGCGATAATGGAACAAAAGCTTTCGAAAGAGGATCTAAGGGAAGAGCTCAGGAAAAACAGGGAAAAACTCTCGCCCAAGCATATACTCATCGACGACATAATCGCATCAGTGAGTTACATACTTAATCTGCCGCACGGTATCGGAAAAACCGATGATATCGACCATCTTGGAAACAGGCGGGTCCGCAATGTCGGGGAACTGCTCCAAAACCAGTTCCGCATCGGACTGGCCAGGATGGAGCGGGTGGTAAGAGAGCGCATGACTATACAGGATGTAGAGGTGACAACACCTCAGGCTCTTATAAACATCCGGCCGGTCACCGCCGCGATAAAGGAATTTTTCGGCAGTTCGCAGCTCAGCCAGTTTATGGATCAGAACAATCCTCTTGCCGAGCTCACACATAAAAGAAGGCTCAGCGCGCTCGGTCCCGGCGGCTTATCGCGTGAGCGGGCCGGATTTGAAGTCAGGGATGTTCATCATTCACATTACGGAAGGATGTGTCCGATCGAAACGCCGGAAGGTCCGAACATTGGCCTGATCGGTTCACTGACAACATACGGAAAAGTAAACGAGTACGGATTCATCGAGTCACCGTACCGAAAAATCGATAAGAATACAGGGATCGTAACGGAGGAAATAGACTATCTTACCGCGGATGACGAAGAATCCCTCATTATTGCTCAGGCAAACGAACCGCTTGACAGCAGGGGAAACTTTGTCAATAAGCGGGTAGCCTCAAGAGGTGAAGGCGGAAATATCGATCTGGTGCCAAAAGAAATGGTCGATTATATGGATGTCAGCCCCAAGCAGGTAGTGTCGGTTGCCACGGCGATGATACCTTTCCTTGAAAACGATGACGCTAACCGTGCCCTTATGGGTTCGAACATGCAGAGGCAGGCTGTTCCGCTTCTTGTAACGGAGTCGCCGATAATCGGCACCGGAATGGAAGTTGTTGCAGCAAGAGACAGCGGAGTTGTTGTTCTTGCCAAAAACGACGGTGTTGTTGAGTATGCAGACGCAGAAGTCATTAAAATCAGAAGGGACGACCCGGGAGAGCCGATCGACACCGAATCGATTATAGCAGAAATCGGGAAAATAGAATCCCAGGAGATAAAGTGGAAAGCGGAGCGTGAATCAAAATCCCGCGAAAAGAGGGAACTCGATAAGATCATCGAACAACGCGAAAAAGCAATAATGGATGCCGAGTCAAAAATAGCAAGATTGACGGCAAAGCTTGAAAAAGCGAAAAACGAAATCACCAAAAATAAAGAGAAGCTTAAGACCGCAAAGAATGACGAAGAAAAGGCAAAGCTAAAGGAAAAAATCGAAACGCTGAAGGTCGATTCAAAAGCTAAGGATAAGCAGTTCAAACCCGAGATCCGGACTTTGGAAAAAGAGCTGGCTACGCTGGAAGAGGGCGCGGCGGAAGCAATCAAGAACGAAAAGAAGATGAACTCGCTTACGAAAAGAATTCGCACTCTTGATGAAAACCTCTTATTAAACAAGGAAAAACATCAAAACACCGAGCGCGAATTAAAAGCGGCAGAAGCCGCGGAAGACGGAGGGATAGACACATACAGACTGCTGAAATTCAAGCGCTCGAATCAGGGCACTTGTATCAATCAGTGTCCGATCGTCGAAAAAGGCGAGCATGTTGAAGAAGGCGAAGTCATCGCCGACGGTCCTTCCACGGATGAAGGCGAAGTTGCTCTCGGCAAGAATCTGCTTATCGGATTTATGACATGGGAAGGCTACAACTACGAGGACGCGATAATCCTCAACGAGCAGCTTATAAGGGATGACATACTGACATCCTTACATATCGAAGAATATGAAGCCGAAGCTCGTGACACAAAACTCGGTCCTGAAGAGATAACAAGGGATATCCCGAATGTGGGTGATGATGCCCGTAAGGATCTTGATGAGGAAGGTATTGTAAGGATCGGCGCGGAAGTTACATCCTATGACATTCTCGTAGGAAAAGTCACTCCGAAAGGAGAGACCGAACTTACCGCGGAAGAACGCCTGCTGAGGGCGATATTCGGCGAAAAAGCCAGAGAAGTCAGAGATACCTCCCAGAAGGTGCCGCACGGCGAGACGGGAATAGTAGTTGATATAAAAACATTCAGCAGGGAAGAAGGAGATGAACTTTCACCCGGTGTCAACAGGCTTGTCAGAGTCTATGTCGCAACCAAACGCAAGATCAGCGTGGGTGACAAGATGGCCGGACGCCACGGAAACAAAGGAGTTATTTCCAGGATACTTCCGGAAGAGGATATGCCTTACCTTGAAGACGGTACGCCGCTTCAGGTCATGCTTAACCCTCTCGGTGTTCCTTCGAGAATGAATGTCGGACAGGTGCTTGAAGTCCATCTCGGACTT
>Ga0123353_10003069_pt1 | contig 20916 bp, 25 predicted proteins | sample TergutLab28metaG_3_FD_92763 | JGI IMG/M metagenome (GOLD analysis project Ga0123353, IMG submission 92763) | Labiotermes labralis P3 segment gut microbial communities from Petit-Saut dam, French Guiana - Lab288 P3 | ecosystem: Host-associated > Arthropoda: Insects > Digestive system > Gut ... | reverse complement strand
CATAAAATTTTTATTTTTAAATAAAATTACTCCTTTAACTGAAATATTTTATTCTTAAAAAATATTTTAAGATATAAAAAAATAATTTCAAAATTAAAAATTTTACTACCAACTAAAAATTTTACTATTAAATAAATTTTTAATATCAACTAAATTTTCACTATTAACTAAAAATTTTTAATTCTAATAATATTTTAATTTTAAAAAAAATAACACTATCACCTATAAATTATAATCAATGTATAAAATTATTTTTATTGTGAAATTTAAGATGAATCAATCTTTTTTAGATGAAAAAAACCAAAAAATATATATTTTAAAAAGTAATAATGCAATAATGATTAGTAATAAAGTATGATTCAGATAAAATGAAAAATTCGAAATCATGCCTAATTAGCTAAAATAGATTGAAAAATCTAAAAAATTTAGAAATAATAAAAATTTAGAAATAAAAATATTTGGAAGTGATAAAATGATTAGTATATCATCTATAAGAACATTCATGTACTGCCCAATGAAATTATATTTAGAAAAAAATTTAGATAAAGAAAAAACCTCAGATATTCTCTTGAATAAAACAATGAAAGAATTAAGAATAGATTTACAAGATTTATTCCAAAGAAATTTAAGAAGGTTAACAAAAGAAATGAATCTAACTGAAATAGAAGAAAATCTTAGTAAAAATATTGAGGAATATATTAAAAATTCTATGGCAATTATAGAAAACACCAAAATAAAAAACAAAAGTAATAATAGTGATATTATAGAAAATTTAGAAAAATTAGGAGAATTTATAGAAAAAGAAGATGAAAAAATAGAAGAAGAAATAAAAAAAGAAATTGCAAATGAAGTTGAAAAAGAAAAGAATTTATCAGAAATAGAAGAATTAAAAGAAAGTATAATTGATGAAGCATATTTTAATATGAAAATATTAGCTTTAAAAGCTCAAAAAGCAATGTTAGTAAATGATAAAGATGGTAGTCAAATAGCAGAATTATTTTTCCCTACTTCCATGTATAGCTATCTCATGAGAGATAGTCAATTAGAAATTGTAGGTAGCTGTGATAAAATTGAGATAATTAATGGAAAATATTATCCAATAAGTTTAAAATCAAGTAATCCTCCTTTAAAAGGAACTTGGGATGGTGACAGCATAGAATTAGTAGCAGCAGCCCTTTTAATAGAAGATGAATTTGATACTGAAGTATTTGTAGGTTTTGTTGATTACTTAAAATTAGGAGAAAGAAGACCTGTTGTTATGGATGTGAGTTTAAGAAAAGGACTTTTTAGAGTATTGAATGAAATAAAAGATGTAATTAATGAAAATATTGTCCCTGAAGTAAGTATGCATAAAGAAAAATGTATAAAATGTGATTATAGAGAAGTATGTCATAGAGAAGAAGTGGATTAAGCAATTCATTTGTGATTGTATTTACAGAAGTGTTAATAATGTCACTATTTAAATCATATAATCTCAATAAAGAAGATTTCATTGACCATACTACTGATAATCAAGGCAAATTTAAGGGAGAATATTTAGAAGATTATTTAAAACAAAATATCCTACTCCTACTGATGATTTAGATATGAAGACCTCCTCAATTCAATATTCTGGGACAACGATTCATGAAAAGATTAATAGTTATTTAAGAGGAAATATACAAGGCTATTATGATTTTGAAGAACTTGAAAATCATGTTTTTAATTTAGATAAATTAACTAACATGGATGAGCTTAAAGAACACAGTATTCTATATCGTGGCCAACAATACCTTTTTGGAGAAAAATATGAAGTAGGAATGATAATTGATAAAAAAGAATTTCTTTCAACATCATTCAATGAAAATAAGGTAGTTGAAATGAAATCTACTGAATATTTATTTAAAATATATTCTCCTAAAGGAACAAAAGGAGTACAATTAAATAATGATTTATCTGTGAAATCTGAAGAATATGAATGGTTATTACCACGAAACACAAAGTTTAAAGTATTGAGTTTTGATGAAAATAGTAAGATTATAGAACTATTAATTGTTTAATAAAAAAATATTAATATAGTGAGAAACATAAAATTATAATAACAAAAGAGGGGATTAAACTGAAAAAAAAAATAACATCTGTTAGAGATATGATTGATAGAGAATTTCAAGAAATTATAGCTGAAAATATTATTTCAATACCTGATTTTGTTCCATTTATAATTATTCCTACCTTTGTGAAAGGAGAAAATATGGTACGAAAAAGGAATGATTTTATTAAATCTATAGACAAAAATCTTAATACTAATCCAATAATCCAGATGAATATGGAAAGTAGGAGAAAATATAAAGAACTTGAATATTGGAGAGAAATTAAAGAATATGGTAAATACTTAGAAGAAATAGAAAATTATGAATTAAAAGAAGTTCAAGATTTTATTGAGAAGTATCCTCAGTTTAAAAGAATTATTAAAGAAGATTATATTGATATAACTCTTTTAGATAATCTCTCAATTGTTCAATCTCATGAATAAATATATATTCTATAATATAATAGAGGTGTAAAAATGGATAATAGTGAAATTATGGAAACCTGTAAATTTATTATATCAGGTCTTCCTGAATGTAAAGGAGAAATCGGTTTATCCGATGAAGAAGTAGAAGATTACCTTAAAATGGTAGAAAATTTAAAACCACAAGATGTTTCTAGAGTATTAGAAGTGGCTCTTAAAATAAGAGAAAGTGGCGATATTAAAAACGTTGATTTAAAAAATGAAGCTAGTAAATTAATTAGATCAATTGAAGAGTGTTAATTGTTAGAAAGTGATAAAATTTAGAAATTCATAAAATTGTTATAATCACTATTGATTCTATTATTATAGAAACTATAGAAAGATTATAACAATTATTTTTTTTCTAAAATACATTGAAAACATTCAAAATTGTTACAATTATTTCTGTTTCTAAAATATATTAAAAAATATATTAAAATTTATTTTCTTTTAATTTCTTAATATCAAAAATAGCAGTGTCAGCTATTGCCATTACAGCCATTACTCCTGCTTGAATAGGATCAGACACAACAAGATCTGCTATTTTAGTGATGCCTCCTGGCATGTTTAAGCTAATAATTATCAAATCATGTTCTGTTTTTACATTAGCTACAGCTTTAGCTATCTCACCACCCATAAGAGATCCTGCTAAAACTAATGCACTTACTCTAGGAAGGCGAGATAAAGCTTCAACAGCTTCAGATATCTCATCTTCACCTACAAGAGGAATAGTATCAATACTAATTCTTTCTCCACGAATATTATGCCGATCAGCTTCAGTAATAGCCCCCATAGCTACCTGAGATACTTGAGCCCCCCCACCAAATATAATAATTCTTTTTCCATAAATATCCTCGAGAGCTCCATGTTTTTCTACAGATTTTACTGAATCAAGAGCTAAAATATCTTTTATTAAAGAACCAATATTGCCAGGATTTTCAAGTTCTAGATTTATAGATCCTAAATCGTTTTTTTCAATAAAAAGGTGAGCATAGCTAATATTAATATCATAAGCCGAAATAATATTAGTAATATCATCAAGCACTCCTATTTTTTCTTCTGTTTTAATTGTTATAGCTATGTTTGGCATTTAAATCCCCTAATAAGATACTCTATTATTAAAATTCAAAATATAAATATAAATTTTTAAATATAAATTAATATATAATTTTAATTTTCAAATAATTAAGTTTTAAATATATTTATAATATTATTTTTTAATAATAAATAATTAAATTTTAAATATATTATATAATTATACTATTATTTACTATAAATTATATAATTTTTTGAATAATTAGATAATATTATATTCTAATAATAAACAATTAAATCTTTTGAATAAAATTGATAAAAAACAAAAAATTATAAAAAAAATATAAAAATTAAAAAACTAAAAATATAAAAAATTAAAAATATAAAAAATTAAAAATATAAAAAATTAAAAAAAAACAATAAATTTTCTTAAAAATCATTGCAACTTAGCTTTAACCAAATCCAAATCTGATTTTGCTTTTTTGAATAAAGATAAGAAACTATCGTCGTCTTTTACAGTAATAACATCTAAACCTAAATCCCTATGTTCTTTAACCCATTTTTCGTGAAAAACAGGCACTTCTACTTTAATAGGTTCTGATGTCTTATTAACTAAAATAAGATCCCTATAAGGGAAATTCCTCTCTACAATATATCCTGCAAGATTTACAATATGATAAGCACTAACAACAATCTTCAATGATAATCACCTTTAAATTTGATTTTTAATGCATCAATAAATATTAATTTATTAATACTCTAATAAAATTTTGATATATGGTATTTTTAATTATTGTAAAATTTTTAATTACTATGAAATATTTAATTACTTACAAAATCCTTAATTATTTATGAAATCCTTAATTATTTATGAAATCCTTAATTAGGTAATGATTTCCTTAACTTAATAATCCTATTACAATTGCTAAAACTCCTAAAAGAGAAGTTGTAGCTACTACTGGGTAAAATTGTCTGTATGTGAATACTGGGGAAAATGCACTCATAATACCCATTAAAACAGGGAAAATAAGAGCAACAGCTATATTAACTAGCATTCCCCAAGACAATATATTTGGAGGAACCCCAATAAATAAAACTGAAAACAATGCTCCAAGAGTGAACATTAAAAACCCTTTTGTTAAATAAACAACTGAACGATATTTAGAAGCATATTCCATATAAGGTCCTTCAATAACATCTGCTTTAGATTTTAAAATATTAAAAGGATATTCATTTAGAAGTATCATATAACCTATAAAGAAAACTACTGTTCCTATAACTCCAGCTAAAGATAAAATAAATGGACCATTGGCTTGTTGATAAGCAACAATATCTCCAAGAAAAATACTTCCAGTTATAGCTACTGGTATGAAAATTGCAAGATATATTGGAAAAGATCCAAATGCAATCAATCGAAAAGCTCTAGAAGAACTTATATCTTCAATATATGATCTTTCAGCATTGGGATAAGCTGCACCTTTAGCTAAATCAGGGAACGGCATACTTAGTGACATTATAGATTTAGAAAGTGATCCCATTAGAACATAAGTAACTTCTTCAACTTTTAAAAATCCAATTATAGCTATTATGCTAGTAAAAGCACCGAAAAAGTACATTTGAGGAGTTAAAGCTAATAAAATCAAAAGTACAACAATGAAACAAACAATTGGTAGTGATTTATAAAGACCAGGTACTGGTGAATTAGGAGATATATTTTCCTTAAAGAAAAACTTAATTGGTGCCATTATTCCAGGACTTGTAACTGGAGGACCTATCCTTTGCTGAATTCTTGCTTGAATATATTTCCTTTCAATTCCTGGAAGAAGCATTCCTATAATTAGGGCTAAAACTAATGTACCAATCACTCCTAAAATTGAAAATATAATTGTGATAACTGACATTTTATTTCCTCTATTATTCCTTTTTTCCTATTATTTTATCATTTATTTATCTTTCTTTTATAATGATAACTCATAAAATTTATTTATTCTAATAATTATTATATACTAATCAATTATTTAATTCCTAATAACATTATACATTAATCAACTAAATTATTATTTAATTCCTAATAACATTATACATTAATCAATTAAATTATTAAATCTTAATTACTTCAATAGCTCTATCAGTACAAGTAAAACATGGATCACATTGTACTATACATAGTTGTGCATCAGTTATATGATCTCCAATACAAGCAAGTTGCATAGCTCCAATATTAGTCATTGATGGAGTTCTAATTATACTACCTCTTACACGACCATCTTCAATTCCATAAGAATGATATAATGTTCCACGTGGAACCTCAATATAACTTTTTATAGTGTCACAATCAAACATTTCCCAAGATCTATCAATAATTGGACCTTTTGGAAGATTTTTAATTGCTTGGCGAATGATTTTGATTGATTCTGGAACTTCAAGAACTCTCATTAAAATATTTGATTTCACATCACCATCATCTTGAGTTATAACCTCAAAATCAAAATCTTCATATTCTTTCATAACTGTTCTAAGGTCTTGAGCCAAACCAGTTGATCTAAGACAAGGACCAGTGACTTCTAGTTCTTTTGCTTGTTTTTGGCTTATTACACCAATTCCTTCAATCCTACTCATAACAATTGGATCTGATGAGAATCGGTCAGCAAAATCCAAAATTCCTTTTTCAAAAGTATCCATTCCATCAGCAATCTTTTGTAATCTCATTTCATTAAGTTCACATCTTGGTCTAACTCCACCAATAATAGATGCACCATATTGAACACGATTACCTCCAATCATTCTAAGTAATTCCATTGCAGTTTCTCTTAAATAAAAAGCTCTCATTGAAAAGGTTTCATGACCTAAAACTTCACTACCATGTGCAAGGTAAAGACAATGACTATGTAATCTTTCAAGTTCTTCAACAATGACTCTAATATAATTAGCTCTCTGGGGAATTTCAATTCCAAGACCTTTTTCTGCAGTTAATACAGAATTCCAAATATGTGCATTTGAACATATTCCACAAACTTTCTCTGTAAGAGCATTGGCTTTTTCTACAGGGAGTCCTTCCATTATTCTCTCAATTCCCCTATGATTGACACCAACTGTAATTTCAGCATCTTTAACAATCTCATCTTCAACAAAAAGTCTAACCCTATATGGTTCCAAAGCAGCAGGATGGACTGTACCCATACTAACTTCTGTCTCTATTATTTCCTGCTTGATTGGTCTTTTATCTTCTGTCATTATAATCACATATAATAATTTAATCAATATTTTCTAAATTAATATTTTCTAATAAATTTAATAAATCTAAAATATTTAATCTACTTCTAATAATATTTAACTTATTTACGATAATATTTAACTTGCTTACAATGATATTTAACTTATTTACAATGATATTTAATCTGCTTACTATAATATCTAATATAATTCCAATAATATTTAATCTGCTTCTAATAATTTAGGTAAAGCTGCTACTACTCCAGAAATAAGATCTTCTGGTCTGACTGCACATCCTGGTACTTTAGCATCAACAGGAATTATATTTTCAACAGGTCCCATAATTTCTTCTGATGGAATGTCTCCATGAATATTTTTATAAACTCCACCCATTAAAGCACAAGATCCTGCAGCTACAACAGCTTTAGGTTCAGGAATTGCTTCATAAATTTTCTTTAATGGTTCTTCATTAAACCTAGTTACAGGACCAGATACCAGTAAAACATCAGCTTCACGAGGGTTCCATGTTAAAAAAACCTTATATTGCTCAACATCAAATTTAGGTGAAAGAACACAATTTACTATCTCTATATCGCAACCATTGCATCCTCCAGTGTATACTAACATTAAATGGACAGCTCTTGCCCTTGAAAATGATTTAAGGTTCATTAAATCCCTCTTATTCCTTTATATGATTAATTTATAATTATATTAATTTTATATTTAATTTAATTTTATATCTAATCTTTATACCTAATTTAATTTTATATTTAATTTAATTTTATATCTAATCTTTATACCTAATTTAATTTTATATTTATTCTTTATATTTATATCTAAATATTAGTGTAAATTTATTCTTTATATTTATATCTAAATATTAATGTAAATCTAATTTTTAATTTATATCTAACTTTCAGTCATTTTATGTAATTTTTCAAGTTTATCTTCACCTTGACTTTTTAAAATAGTCTTATCAGACAAATACTGTGCAATGAAGGAAAGTTTATCCTCAGAAATCCTAAGAGGTTTGTCCATTAGCTCACTAAGATTTACTTCTACTTCACCAACATCAGTTGGATGTATTGTGGCTTTTTCACCAAATAAAGCATAAACTGGACAAAAATCATGACAATAATAACAAAAAACACATTTTTCACTATTCATAACTGGAACATGAGTTTTAGACCAACCTTCCATTAGATTTACAGGAGTAACCAATTTTTCCATTGTTACTGCACCAGTTGGACAAACATTGGCACAACCAGAACAACCAATACAAGCATCACTAGCTACTTTATCAGTTGGCTTAACTTTGCCACCTAAAATTTCTTCTCGTATTTTCATGTCAGTTACTCTATTAGAAGCAAAAAATATTTTTTTAAAATTTCCATAAGCTCCTTCTAGTATAATTCTAAGTAAATTTTTCATTTAAACACCATAAGTGTATTTATATCATTAATAAGATTTTAATATTGAAATTTTTAACTAAATTGATTCGTTTGAATTTTTAAATTCTCTTTGGAAAATAAATGCTTTGGCAGGACAAGCATTAGCACATGCTCCACAATAAATACATTTATCCTCATCAACAAGCATTCCTAATTCTTTTTTGTCAATGATTGCCTCTTCAGGGCAAATTCTTTTACACAACTTACAATTCATACATAATTTATTATCTATTAAGTTAAAACCTCTAGCTATTCTTTTTTTAACAGTAGTAGTTTTTGGAATCGCATCTACTGGACAGTGAATTCCACAAGTTTCGCATAAAATACATTTATCTAAATCAACACTAATTGTTCCTCTTTTTAATGTAATTGCATCTTTTGGACAAAGTTCACTACATATTCCACAAGATATACAATCATCAGAAACTTTTCCATCCCATTTAACTGCATTAAAATTTCTTGCTTTTTGTATATCACATACTTTAACACATTTTCCACAAGATACGCAATAACCACTAAGACCAAATTTATTATCTTCTTTTAAAGTAGAAACATGACAAGCATCAATTGCATTTTGATTGATTTTTTCAGATTTACTTTCAACTTCTAATAATTCTCTAGCTAATTCCATATCCGCATTATTATCAAATTTTCCACTATTTTTAAATTCATAAGTATCTATAATATCAATTTCAATATCATCTATATTTTCATCAAATGCATCATCTAAAATATTATCAAGAAGTTCATCCTCAAATTTATTAATATCTTTACCAATATTTCGGACACTTTCGAAATCTAAAGATGGATCATATCTCATTTTTCCATTAATTTGTTTTAAAGCACTAGTTTTACTTTTAAATACGCAAAGACCACAGTTTAAACAAGATTTAATTGAACCAGTAATATCTTGATCAATCTTATTTATGTTAACTTTAAAGTTATCAAGAGAAATTGCATCATGAGGACAATTCTTAATACAACTTAAACATAAAACACATTTATCATGATTAACAACACCTTTAGAAATTGCATCAGAAGGGCAAACATCTTTACAAACCCTACAACTAGTACAAATACTATTTTGGTCAATTTTGACTTTTATAGCATTTGTAGGACAATAATATTGACATCTTCCACATAATATACATTCATCAAGGTCTGTAGAAACACAATTTCTTTTAACTTCAGTAGTTCCTATTTTAGTTCCTGTTTTTTTACCATCAGCACTTCCTAATTTCTTATCATCTAAAGAAGGGAAAGCAAAGTTAAAAGATTTTAAAAGGTTGAGTTGTCTTTCTTCAACTAAGTCAAAGCCATCTACTCTTGAATCACTTGGACATGCATCAACACAGACACCACATCTTGCACATATTCCTTTTGTTACACCATCTTCAATATGAATACTACTAACTGGACAGCTAAATTCGCAGACCCCACAGGCATTACATTTAGCTCTGTCAACAACATATCCCCCATACTTATTTTTGAATATTGCGTTATTTGGGCAAGCATCATAACATATGCCACAAGTAATACAACTAAAAGCTTTACCATTGATAAGGCGAATAGCTTCGGTAGGACATACTTTAATACATTCTCCGATTCCATTGCATTTATTTGTTGATAAAAACATGATTTTAACTTCCTATAGACTTAATTTTTTATAAACTTTATTTCCTATAGATTTTTAACTTATTATAAATTTTATATCTTATATTATATCTAATAAACTTGTATTTATACTAATAATATATTAATATCTAAATAATAGTATATTACAATCTTAATAATATTGTTTTATAATCTACATAATATTATATTATAATTTAAATAATTTATTTATAATCTAAATAATATTTTTATAATTTAAATAATATTTTTATAATCTAAATAATATTATATTATAATTTAAATAATTTATTTATAATCTAAATAATATTTTTATAATTTAATAATCCACCATATCTAATAAATTTAGGTTTTTACCATTATTCTAAGAAGATTACCTACTATCAAACCAACAGTACCAGATATAAATCCTGTAGATATGGCAATATCATTATAAAATGGATAAGGTCCAATTTGCCAAGCTACTATAAGCGCTGCAATAAATATTATGATATATGATCCAATTGTAAATTTAATATCACTTTCAGGGTTTGGATTAATTCTTGTTCCTAAAAGCAATCCTGTTAAAAACCCAAAAATTATTGGTCCTAAATATAATAACATTGATTAATCTCCTATTTATTCCTCTCAACAGAGGTATCACTATCATCATTTTTAATTCTTTCAAATTGTGAAAATGCTATTACAACAGCACTTAAACCTACTAAAACTTTCAATCCAATGAAAATATTTAAATATGGGACAATTCCTGTATTTGTTGGATCTGGATAATGGAACATACTAACAAATGCTGGGGAAAGAATACCATAAAAATCTGTTCCTACATTATATAAATAAAATCCAGAAAACACTAAACCAATTGTTCCTAATAAAACAAATCCTAATGCACCAACACTTTCAATTATAGCTATAAAATCGTGGGAAAACTTTATAGGACTATTATTAATACCATAAACAATTATACAGAGAATAACTCCTCCTGCAACCATTGCTCCTCCTTGAAATCCTCCACCCGGGGTAATATGTCCTCCTAAAATAGTCAGAATCCCTAAAGAAATAATTATAAATGAAACTGGAAATGCAAATAGTTTAAGAATAGGACTCATTATTCATCCTCCTCAGAATTTCCTTCAACTAAACCTCTTCCAAATACTAAAAGAACTATAACCACAGCAGTTACTAATATCAAAGCTTCACCAAGAGTATCATAGGCTCTCCAATCAAATACCACAAGAGTTACCATATTTGGTTGAATTGGAGTACCTAAAGCATTGTAAACTTTACTAATACCTGGATTAATTAAACTTTTAAATCCATACATAACATCAAATAAAGTAAGAGCAAAAAGTGCTGTAGATATTGATAATATAAGAGTTCTAATTCCTTTATAATCATTGTCTTCTATATTTTCTACATTGTTTGACTTATCATCATTAGACATTAAATAGACCTCCAGTAAATTTTAGACATTAAATGTCCCACCAATGAAATTTTAGACATTAAATAGCCATCCCATAAAAATTTAGACATTAAATAGTCCCCCAGTAAATAATTGTAATTAAAATACCTAAAGTCAGAATTACATAAAACATCATCTTTTCTAAAGAATCACTTTGTTCTTTAATTAATTTTGGGATTAAAGGCATGTTAGTAATCAAAATAAGAGCTAATCCTAATACAACAACAATAGTTAATATTATGTTAATATGTCTAAACATTATAGCTGCAATTAGAAGAGTTGAAATAAGAACTAATTCAGCAGCTAATGCGGATGAAACAGATTCATTTGTAGTAAGGTCATCTTTTACTTTTTCTTTAATACTTGTAATACCTTTAAAGGAATTTACTATTTTATCATACAATTCCATATTAAATCAACCCCATTGCAAATTGTGAAATACTGTCTGTGACTAATTGAGGGAAAAGACCTAAAACTATACATAATATTAATAATACTGTAATTGCAATTATCGAAGAGTTAGGAACTGGTTTATTTAAAACCTTAAGATTATTTGGTTTAGGTTTTAAGTAAATTGAATGGAATGCTTTTACAAATACCATAAATGTTACAATACTTATAAGTACTGCTATAATAGCTATTTCAGGGAATCCTGAATCAAGAGCAGCTTGAACAATCATTAATTTACTTTGGAATCCATTTAAAGGAGGAACTCCTGCCATTGCAAGCCCCCCAATAAGAATCATTATAGCTAATTTAGGAGTATGTTCAATCATACCTCCAAGTTTTCTAGTATCAGAAGTTTTAGTAAGATATAATACTGTACCAAACCCTATGAATAATAAAGCAGTTACAATAATTTCGTTGATTCCTTGGAAAAGACCTGCTGTAATAGAAAGTTCAGTTCCTAAACCAAACCCAAGTCCAATGTATCCAAGTTCACCAACAGCTAAAAATCCAATCATCTTTCTAAAATCTGTTTGCATAATTGCCATTGTAATTCCTAAAATCATTGCAAGTAGTGCAAATATTAATACCAATGTTTTAAAGAATGGTAAATAAGAGAAAATTCTAAATATAGTTATTCCAAAAGCTATGAATGTTATAACAGTAAACACCTGAAGTAAAGCGGCGGCATTTGGAAGAGCTTGACTATAAACATTTGCTTTTATAGTATGGAATGGTGGTAATCCAGATACATATAACCAACCAAAGAATATTAAACCAAATGCAATTAATAAAGAATGTGAAAATGGATATACTAAATTTTGAGATATTGCATATACAATGTCAGTAATGTTTACACTACCAACAATACCAAGAACAAATCCTATTCCTACAAGAAGCATTGGTGCGCCAATAGCTCCTAAAATCAAGTATTTAAAAGCAGTTTCATAATTATTATCGGTTTTTGAAGTTAATATAATTCCAACTTGAGTTAAAGCAGCTATTTCAAAGAATATATACATATGAAAAATATCATCAGATAATAGTAATGCAGTAACTGCAGCAGTTCCCATAAACATTAAAAACATCAATACTCCAGATATTTTTTTGTTTTGGCTTAATGATGTGAATATTGCAAAGAATGCTACAATGCCTAAGAAAAATATGAAAACTTTTTGTATTGCTTCATAAGAGTAAGTAACAGCAGGATGGAAAATAGCTAAACTTGAATTAGCAATTGTCTCTGGAACTTTTTCTAAAAGAGATGGATTAGTTATTAGAGGTGCATGACCACCAAAATAATGTAATCCAAAGTTTGCAAGAATTGGAATAAGTGGAAGTACAATAGCAACAACAATAGCTATTATTTTTACAGTATTATCTTTTTTATGGAAAAGATTAAGTAATAATGCACAAGCTATTGGAATAATGACCATTAAGGCAATTAATTCATTCATTAGCATCACCTACATCATCAAAATTATTAGAACCCCTATTTTTAGAAGTAGAGTTCTTATTTCTAGAAATTATCTTTTTATCTCCAAAAATTTCTGATGCACTTAAGGTACCATGCTTTTTATATAAAACCATTGCAATAGCTAACATTACAGCTAATACGCTTGCACCAATAACAATAGTTGTAAGAACAAGAGCTTGAGGTAAAGGATAAGCTGAATTTGCAGCAAACCACTCTGCATTCATACCAGGTAAAAATATTGGAATTACTCCTCCTTGCTTGTATCCAAGAGTTAATATGAATAAATTAGCTCCTTCTTCAATAAAAGCTATTCCAATAATCTTTTTTATTATATTATCTAAGAATATAGCTCCATACAGCCCAACTATAATAAATGCAGCAGATGTGAATAATGAAAGTAATTGAGTATCTGCTAAAATATTCATAATACTTGCAGTATCTATCATGATTCATCATTCCTTTGAGTTTTATATACAGCTAATCCTAAAAATACAGGGATAATAGCTGCCCCAACAATTGCTTGAGTTAAAGCTACATCAGGAGACAACAAGAATTGGAAAAGGAAAGCCACACATGCTCCATTTATTCCAGTTAAAATAGCTGCTTTAAGTAAGTCTCTCTGCATAATCGCAAGAATACAACCTAAAACTGCTAAAATCATTACTACTAGTTCAATCATGTTCTTCTATCCTCCTTATTTCCTTTTTACTTATTTCTCCTCTTCTATTTTTATAGCTGAAATCGAAATTTCGTCATCGTCTTTACCTTTATTTAATTTATTTTTATTCTTAAAATCAGAATCATCTACTTTAGGAACATTAATAATAAAGTCATTATCTTCTTCAATATCTTCATTAATAGAGCTAATCAGATCTTCAAGTTCTTCTGTATCATCATCAAGATTAGAATCCCTATTGTTATCAATATCATCATCTATTTCAACAGCAACAGAATCAAAATTATTAATATTATCAATATTATCCTCTACTTCAATTGTATCTTCTTTTTCAGCATCATGCTCTCCAATATCTGATTTTACAACATCTGATTTATTATTATTATTATTATTATATTTATTAGATTCTAATTCTTTAATAATAGATTCTCCAATATCTTCACTATTATCCTCTTTATTTTTTTCATCTGAAGAACTATGTTTTACAACACGACTTGGAACTGCTCTAACAGGACCTCCAGATTCATCAGCTATTTGACTAATTCTTCGAATTCTATTAATCATTTCGTCTTCTTCATTATTGTCACTAGTTGAAGTACTTTTCTTAGAATCACTATCTACATCAACAGAACTAACTTTATCAATATCTTTAGATTTTTTACTAATATCTTTAGATTTTTTACTAATATCTTTAGATTTTTTACTAATATCTTCAATAACAATTCCTTTATTATTTTTATTGACTTTATCTTTATATTCATCTCTAATCTTATATTTACGGACTTTATCTTTAAGTTTATTTTTAAGATTATCTTTGTTATCTTTATTTTTATTAATTTTATCTTTATTCATATCATTATCATTAAGATTATCATCCACAAAAGTAGGTTTATCAATATTTTCTTTAGAACTTTCAATAATTTTATCATCAGCTATATTTTTGTCAGTTTTAGTTACAATATCTTTTTTAGCAGTCCCAACTTCCTTTTTAGTAGATTCATCACTATTATCTTTAATATTTTTTACACCTTTAGTATCAGTAATAATTTTAGTTGTAGAAACAGAAGATACATTATTTTCAGCACCTTTTTTATTAATTTTATCAGCTTTATCCTTATCATTACTATCAATTTTATTAACAGGAATTTTCTTTAATATAACAGGTTCCTTTGATTTAATAGGTTCTTTGAAAGGTTCTTTAATAGGTTCTTTAATAGGTTCTTTAATAGGTTCTTTAATAGGTTCTTTTACTTTAATAGATTCTTTATTTTTATCAGATTCTTTAGCATTAACATTACTTAATTTACTATCTTTCAATTTAGTATCTTTCAATTTAGTATCCTTAAAAATATCAGGCTTTTTAACCTTAACAGAATCTTTAACAGGAATATCCTTCAAAATAACAGGTATTTTAATATTATCAGAATCTTCAATTTTATTAGATTTTTTAATATTAGTATCCTTCAATTTACTATCTTTAAATACAACAGGCTTTTTAACCTTAACAGAATCCTTAACTTTATCAGATTTCTTAACACTACCATCCTTCAATTTAGTATCTTTCAAAACAACAGGCTTTTTAACCTTAACAGAATCCTTAACTTTATCAGATTTCTTAACACTACCACCCTTCAATTTAGTATCTTTCAAAACAACAGGTTTTTTAGCCTTAACAGAATCCTTAACTTTATCAGATTTTTTAACACCAGAACCCTTTAATTTAGTATTCTCCAAAACAACAGGTTTTTTTATCTTAGTAAACTCTTCAAATTTAGTAAATCCCATGTTTTTATTCTTATCATAGCTTTCAGAACCTTTATAATATTTAGGAGGTTTTGTTACTGTCTTATTAGATTCAATGGCCAATTTATTGATTTTACTATCATAATGATATTTAAAACCAAAAATATCTGGTTTTTCATATTTACGAGGATCTTCACCATAATAATATGCATTAGCTAATGCATGAGCTACAAATGGAGCTAATATAAAGTATATTCCTGCAAGAAGAAATTGACCTAAACCAATCATAGCTAGTACACATGCTATATCAACCATTCCTAGCATGTGGATTCTTACATATATTACTTTATCCATATCATTATCAAGACGAAGGATTCCAATACTTGTTATAACAATTACAATAGCTGCAACAATAAGACAAATAGATTGAATAACTTGTATTAAAATATCCCACATATTATGTCCTCCTTAATGCCATTGCAAAAGCTATTGTTCCTACAACACCTAAAAGAAGTAAAGCTAAAGCTATATCTGAGTAAAATTCAATAGCATAAATATCTCCCACAGTTAAAAGGAGTACTGATATAGCTAAAGAAAATGTAGCACAGCCAATGAGAGCCATAGCTATTGTTTTATGAGTTACTATTCTAATAGCTGCAAACATGAATATTATTAGTGCAAGTATTAAAATATATTTTGAAATTATTAGTATATCCATTATTACCACACTTTTAATAATGATTTAGTAAAGTTTAAATTTATTTTGTTAATATAATTAATTTATTTGATTAATATGATTAATATAAAGTTTATTTGATTAATATAATTAATATAAAATATTTAAATTAATGATAAAGTTTGATTTATAAAATATAAATTATAGTTAATATAAAATATTTAAATTAATGATAAAGTTTGATTTATAAAATATAAATTTTAATAATAAAGTTGATTTTCTCCACATTAAATTTATTCAAGCATTTTTTTAATATAAGGTTCAAATGGAATAAGTTTTTTTGGATCTCTTGGAGAGATTATAGCTACTTTAATCAATTGTTTTTCAGTATTAAGATCAACTGATACAGATCCAGGAGTAAGAGTAATACTGTTAGCTAATATTGTTTGAGCAATTGGTCTAGTAAGTTCTGTTTTAATATCTACAACAACAGGATCTATTGTTTCTCCTCCTTTAAGAGCACGTTTAGCTGTGTCAAAAGTTCCTTTAGATATTTCCATTATCAAAACAGCAACATATGCAATTCCATAAACAAATCTTGTTAAAAACATATGAAAAATCTCCATTTTAAAATAATTATAAGTCATCGAATATTTTCTATCTAAATTTTATATAATTTTATGAATAATTTTATAATTTTGTGAATAATTTTTTATTAAAATTCTATATAAGAATAATTTTCTATAGAATATTTTTCTATATAAATAATATAATATTTTCTATATTAATAATATAATTATAATAATATATAACTAATTATATTAATATTATAGTTTATTATGATTATTTTATAATTCAATAGATTAATAACCTCAATATATCTACTTTTTTGATGAGAATAAAAAATTACTTTATATTATTATATAATAATCATGATTGTTCATGATTAATAATTAATATATTTTAGTATATAAAAATTTTCCTTTAAAAGTTAATAATGAAAAAAAAGTATGATTTAATATTGGGAATATGAAGATGAATAAAAAAATTTTAAGATATAAATTGAATATTTTATAGAACTTTTTCATAAAAAGGAGTATTAAAAAGAAAAAATGATGGAATGTTTTAGTATTTATAAAACAAATAAAACAAAATTCCACCATAAAATAGCTAAAAAACCAACTAAAAACAAACAAAAAATACCAAATTTCTTATAAACCCTTTTTGATGAAAATGGTCTAAATAACTCAATTCCAGAAGGAGTTAATGAATCTAAAATCAAATGACTTAAAAGTCCTAAAAATATTGGAAATAAAATTAAATAGCTATTAAAAACAAATTCCACATCATTTATATTTAAAATACTCTCAAATAATAAATTTGACGAATTTAAAGATAATATCAAAACAATAGCTAATAAAAAAATAATAATAAATGGAATTAACAATTTCTTATTTAAAAACATTATAGCTAATCCTAGAACCACTATACTTAAAGCCAAAAATTGAGAATTACTCACTAAAAATGAATTTAATAATAAGTCAATAATAGAAGAACCTAAAATTACTACCAAAAATATCAATAAGGATAAGAAAATTATTCCAAGTAATGAATGAGTAAAACCTCTATGATTAGAAAAATAAAATATAATTGGAATAATACAAACAATTATTCCAATATAGTAAGGTAATTCAAATATATACAAAATTATAAACAATATTAATCCAATTATCAAACAATTATAAAGATTATTTTTTTTAATATTATGATCAAAATCTGGTAAACTAGCTCCTATTAATGCTAAAGCTATAGATATAGGATTATGAAAAAACAATAATGCTAAAATTATTCCAAATAATGTATGTCCTTTATAAGAAGAGATATTATCACCAAAGTTATTTTCTATGTTAATTCATTAAAATTATTTTAATTCTTAAAATGAAAGCTTATCTTAGTATTTCTTTTGTCATGAAATTTTATTATTATTCTTTTTAGAAGATTAATAATTAATCAAACAATTCCTTAAATTTCCTTTGTAATATTTTCCTATCAGGTAGCTTTGTTTGGTATTGAGAAACCATAGCTGGAGATAAACTTCTGCTTAATGCATATTCTACTACAGTATCATCTTTGTCATTACATAAAAGTATCCCTATACTTGGATTTTCATTATCTTTTTTCACATCCCTATCAAGAGCTTCTAAATAGAAATTTAATTGTCCTATGTGTTCAGGACGGAATTTTTCTGTTTTCAATTCAAAAGCAACTAAACATTGAAGTTCTCTATGGAAAAATAAGAGATCTATGTAAAAATCACTATTACCAACTTGAAGTCTATATTTTTCACCGATGAATGAAAAATCTTTACCTATTTCTAGAATAAAATTTTTTAAATTGTTTATAAGTCCTTTTTGTAGTTCATCTTCATTATAGTATTCATTCAATCCTAAAAATTCAAACACATAATCATCTTTAAAGTATTCATTTGTATCAGGATAAATCTTTTTTGTAGTAGGTGAAAATTTTATATCTGAAAGCATTGTTCTTTCAAAAAGACTTGATGAAATCACTCTATCAAGTTCTCTTTTACTCCATTTTTCTTTTTTGGCTTTACGCAAGTAAAATTCTTTTTCTTCAATAGTTTGACATCTAGAAAATATTATTAAATTATTTGTCCAACTTATTTCTCTCACCAGTGGTGAGAGTTTTGGATAATCTTTATAAGTTGAATAAAACTGCCTCATTCTCCAGAGATTTCTAGCTTGGAATCCTTTTAAAGTTGGTTCTTTTTCAACTAGATATTCAGATAGTTCTATTACTATAGATTGCCCCCAATTAGATTTTTCTACTTTTTCATCAATATAATTACCAATATTCCAATATAAATTAATTAATTCAGTATTAACACTCTGTAATGCATTATGCTGAGAAGTTTTTATCATTTTTAATATATCTACAAAATCTTTTTGGTGGTTTTTATCAATTTTATTTTCATTCATATTTTATCTCCTTTCCTATATATCTCCACTTAAAAATTCTATTTTATTATTATAACTCCAAATTTATTTTTTTAAAAGTTAATGCTAATTGTTATAGCTTTTTTAAAAAAAATAAACACCTAAAAAATTAATGCCACCACTGGTGACAGTTTTTCATTTTCCAAAAATTTTACTATTTTTATCAAAAATCACTTCATTTTTATTATCTAAATATTTTACCAATATTCTATTATTGAAAAATTATTTATGTATAAAATTATATTTATTTAAAAATAGTAAATACCCTTTTTCCAAGCATGTGAAAACTAATATTTGAAGAAAAAATTAAGTTAAAAAAATAGCTAATATTGATTATAGCTTCTAAAAATTCATTAAAATAGAAATTAAGATTATAAAAATTAAGATTATAAAAATTAAGATTATAAAAATTAAAACTATAGAAATTAAAACTATAAAAATTAGAATTTAAAAATTAAGATTATAAAAACTTATCAAAATTATCAGAAATAATTCCAAAATAAGCTAAATAAGAAAGCATTTGTTCTAATGACCTCATATATGTTTTTTTATCAGCATGTCCATTTTTGCAGAAAACTTCACATGTAACTGATGGAGTACCTCTTAAATTACATTCGTCTTCAATTGTTCCTTGATAACCTTGCCCAGCAACTGGATAAAATATTATTTCAGAGTTGATATTTTTAGCAATATAATTAGCTATATAATGACTTTCTGGTGAAGGTTTCATTGTACAAAAGATTGCTTCTTTACCAGGCACACTATTTGGACCTGTAGAATGAAAATCTCCAATTGAATCAACATTTAACTCTTTAGCTATATTCAAAATATTGTTAGTAACAGAGCCATAATGAGAAGTAATTCTGTTAAGATCAGCACCATCAAACCATCTTGAATTATCCATAGTAGCTTTTGGAGCTAAAAAAGGAACTATATAAACTTCTCCATTTAACTCAACATTTTTAAGTCTGTCAATTAAATGAATAGCTGCTATTTGAGGAGGAAGTTCATTGCCATGAACTCCTGCAATTATCATTACTCTATGCCCATTAGAATTCTTTGTAGATTTGTTAGAATCAAAATTAACTTTATTAAAACCAAAGTTAGATTTGTTAAAATTACCTTCTCCCAATCTAATCAAAGGAGTGCCTGTAACAGCTTCTTTTAATATTTCTTTTGAACATGAATTAATTGGAATATTTTCAAAAATAGGTGAACTATTAGCTATATATCCACCAGTTTCTTTTGAAATCTTAACAATATCTAAATTAGAACTTTTTACCATAAAACACCTGAATATAGAAATATTTGTTAAAGTTATATTTAAATTCTATTACTTAAAAACAAAATTATTCTTTATTCTTATATAATATTCTTTATTTTTATTTATTATTTTTATACTTCTATAATTCTTATTATAAAACAATTTTTTAAATATATAAATCAATTTTCTTTTATATAATTATATTATATTAATATTTATTAAATTAAATTTAAATTAAATTTTATAATAAATTTATATAAATTTTAAAAAAAATATGAACTTATAATTTAAAAAAT